>JAEEGH010003600.1_pt1 | contig 40543 bp, 37 predicted proteins | sample 9134181 | NCBI WGS metagenome assembly JAEEGH01 (sample SAMN16246544, study PRJNA631951) | gut metagenome | biome: gut microbiome; feature: rumen; material: DP-attached | host: Bos | place: Iran: Karaj | collected 2018-10 | reverse complement strand
AGTCAATACAACTATCTTTTTCATACACAAAACGATTAAATTTGTGCAAATATACGCATTTTAGGTCAAAAGGTAGCGGCCTTTAACTCCTTTTAACTCCTTTAACTCCTTTAACTCCCTAAAAAGTAGTACCTTTGCGCCGATTTTCGAAAATTTACACCTTATTATTTAAGAGAAAGCATGGATAAAGTAAGTTATGCCCTTGGTCTGGGCATTGGTCAGCAGTTGGCACAGATGGGTGCCTCTGACCTGAACATCGACGATTTTGCACAGGCCATCAAGGACGTCGTCAGCGGCAGCGAACTGAAGGTTCAGCACCGCGACGCACAGCAGATTGTACAGGATTATTTCGCAAAGAAGGAAGAGAAGCTCAATGCCGAGCGTGCCGTGCAGGGCAAGGCTCATAAGGAGGCCGGCGAGAAGTATCTGGCTGAGAACGCCAAGAAAGACGGCGTCATCACATTGCCCAGCGGCCTGCAGTACCAGGTGCTGAAAGAGGGCAACGGCAAGAAGCCCAGCGCCAAGGACACCGTGAAGTGCCACTACGAGGGTTTCCTCATCGACGGAACAGTGTTCGACAGCAGCGTTCAGCGCGGCGAGCCCGCCACGTTCCCCTTGCAGCAGGTTATTGCAGGCTGGACCGAGGGTCTGCAGCTGATGCAGGAGGGTGCCAAGTACCGCTTCTTCATTCCCTACCGTCTGGCTTACGGCGAGGGCGGTGCCGGACAGATGATTCCCCCGTTTGCAACGCTGATCTTCGACGTGGAGCTGATTGAAGTGATTTAGCCTCATAACACCGTAATATCGGAACATCGAAACATCGAATAATAAAAAAACAAAAAGCAATGAAAAATTTAATGTTTGTAGCCGCTATGGCTATTGTAGCCGCCGGTTTTACCGCTTGCGGCAATGGCACTCCGAAGGCAAACCTGAAGAGTGATGTCGACTCCATGAGCTATGCCATCGGTATGGCCCAGACTCAGGGTCTGAAGGATTATCTTGTAGAGCGCCTCGGCGTAGACACCGCCTACATGGGCGAGTTTATCAAGGGTCTGAACGAAGGCGCCAACGCTGGCGACAACAAGAAGAAGGCCGCTTACTATGCCGGTATCCAGATTGGTCAGCAGATTGCCAACCAGATGGTGAAGGGCATCAACCACGAGGTGTTTGGTGAGGACTCTACGAAGACCATCTCGATGAAGAACTTCATGGCCGGCTTCGTCAGTGGTACCACTGGCAAGGAGGGCCTGATGACCGTTGAGCAGGCTCAGACCGTCGCTCAGACCAAGATGCAGGAGATCAAGGCCCGCGAGATGGAGAAGACCTATGGCCCCAACAAGGAGGAAGGTGAGAAGTTCCTCGCTGAGAATGCCAAGAAAGACGGTGTAAAGACGCTGGAGAGCGGCGTGCAGTACAAGGTCATCAAGGAAGGTAATGGTGCCATCCCCGCCGATACCTCGCTCGTTAAGGTTCACTACGAGGGCCGTCTGCTCAACGACTCTGTCTTCGACAGCTCTTACAAGCGCGGCGAGCCTATCACCCTGCGCTGCAACCAGACCATCAAGGGTTGGACCGATGCTATGGTTCACATGCCCGCCGGCTCTATCTGGGAGGTTTACATTCCTCAGGATCTGGCTTACGGCGAGCGTGAGCAGGGCATCATCAAGCCTTTCTCAGTGCTCGTATTCAAGATTGAACTTTTGGAGGTGAACCCTAAGAAGTAAACCATGAAGAAAGTGGTATTATTAGCACTCGCTGTGATGGCGAGTGCTTCTTTTTGCACAATCGATGCAAAGAAGAAGAAAAAGGAAGTGAAGGAGGAGCAGCCCGTCGTCGTTCCCGTGGAACTGAAGAACGGCTCCGACTCCGTCAGCTATGCCGCCGGTATGGCTATCACTAACGGTCTGATGCCGTTCCTGAAGCAGCAGCACGGCCTCGACTCTACCAGCATCGGTACGTTCCTCAAGGCTTTCGAGGAGGCGATCAACGCCGGCGATTCGCCTGAGGCCAAGGCCCGCATAGCTGGTGCCGAGATTGCCAACCAGGTGAACAGCCGCATGCTGCCCGGCATCAGCGGCGACTTCAAGGACTCTCCAGACACCATCGTCGCCAACCTCTTCTATCGTGGATTCATCGATGCCATGAAGCAGGACAGCACGCACTTCAGCCAGACTGCTGCCGAGGAGTTCTTCAGAATGAAGCAGGAGGTCGACAAGAAAGCCAAGGACGAGAAGCTCTACGGTGCTAACCGTGAGGCCGGCGTACAGTTCCTGAAGGAGAATGCCAAGAAGGAGGGCGTCATCACCACCGCCTCTGGTCTGCAGTATAAGGTGCTGGTGCAGGGCGACGGCCAGGTGCCCCAGAGGACCGACAAGGTGCAGGTACACTATGAGGGTCGCCTGATTGACGGCACCGTCTTCGACGCCTCGAAGAAGCATGGCGACAAACCGCTGGAGTTCCGCGCCGACCAGGTCATCAAGGGCTGGACGGAGGCACTCACGATGATGCCAGTCGGCTCGAAGTGGCAGCTCTTCATTCCGCAGGAGCTGGCCTACGGCGAGCGTAACACGGGCAACATTAAGCCCTACTCTGCTCTCATCTTCGATGTCGAGTTGGTAGGCATTGCCGGTGACAAACCCGCGGAGCCAGCTAAGGCCGAACCCGCAAAGCCGGCGGCGAAAAACACCAAAAAGACAGCCAAGAAGAAGTAAAATCTTTATAATGTGCCACGAAAGTGGCACATTTTTTTGTTTTTTTCCGCTTTTTTGTTGCTCAATTCAGCAAAAATGGTTACTTTTGCTGACAAAATGTAACGAAAACGCTTTATCATGGAAAAAATCGACAATCTCGACAAGAAAATTTTGAGCATCTTGTCAAAGAATGCGCGCATTCCGTTTAAGGATGTTGCCGCAGAGTGTAATGTGTCGCGTGCAGCCATTCATCAGCGTGTGCAGCACCTGATTGAGGCCGGCGTCATCACCGGCAGTGGTTTCGACGTGAACCCCAAGAGCCTCGGCTACAGTACGTGTACCTACGTGGGCATCACCCTCGAGAAAGGCTCCATGTACAAGGACGTGGTTGAGGAGTTGCAGCACATCCCCGAAGTGGTGGAGTGCCACTTCACCACGGGCCCCTACACCATGCTCGTCAAGCTCTATGCCCGCGACAACGAGCAGCTGATGGAGCTGCTTAACGGCTGTTTGCAGGGCATTCATGGCGTTACGTCCACAGAGACGCTCATCTCGTTGGAGCAGAGCATCAAGCGCGAGATTCCCGTACACTTTGAAGAGATTGAGAAGTGAAAAGTGGGAAGTGAAGGGTGAAAAGTGAAGAGTGAAAGGTGAAAAGTTTTAATCTGCAGAACCATATCGACGCGGTGTACAGCGGCTATCCCGCTGCCCGCCGTCAGCCCGTCATTGGCATTACGGGCAACTACGAGGACCTTACCTGCAAGCTGGGCAAGGGCTATTATCAGTCGGTGATCCGTGCCGGGGGCACGCCCGTCATTATTCCGCCATCGGCCGACAAGGCCGTGCTGATGAACACGCTCGACCACATCGACGCGCTCATCCTCAGCGGTGGCGGCGACATCAACCCCTTGTACTGCGGCGAGGAGCCTGTGCCCGGACTCCGCGGTATCAACAGCGAGCGCGACCTGCCCGAGTTGCTTATCACACGCCTGGCCTACAACCGCCAGATGCCCATGCTCGGCATCTGTCGCGGCATTCAGACGCTGGCTGTGGCCCTTGGTGGGAAGGTTTGTCAGGACATCAGAAGTGAAGAGTTTAAAGTGAAAAGTGAAAAGTCGGCTGTCAAGCATTCGCAGGATGCCGACCGCTCGGAGCCGACTCACTCCGTCACTATCAGCGAAGGTTCCACCTTATTTAATATATATAAGGACGAACAGCAACGTTCAACGTTCAACGTTCAACATTCAACGTTATACGTCAACTCCTTCCACCACCAGGCCGTCAGCGAGCCGGGCGAGCGGTTCCGTGTCGTGGCTACTGCCACGGACGGCATCATCGAGGCCATCGAGAGCTCGGAGTTCAAGAGCATCCTCGGCGTGCAGTGGCACCCGGAGTGCTTGGGCGACGACGGTCTGCCCCTGTTCGAGTGGCTCGTCGCTGAGGCTAATGCCTACCGCCACGCCCACGAGGTGCACAACCGTGTGCTGACGCTCGACACCCACTGCGACACGCCGATGTTCTTCCCGCAGGGCATTCACTTCGAGCAGCGCGACCCCCGCATACTCGTCGACCTGCATAAGATGAACGAAGGCCGGCAGGATGCTACCATCATGGTCGCCTACCTGCCGCAGCCGAAGATGGGCGAGACCTTCTCCAGCAAGGTCGACTTCGACGTGCAGGGCCCCACGGAGTATGCCGACCTTATCTTCGACAAGATTGGGGAGATTGTCAAGGCCAATGCCGACTACATAGCCCTGGCCAGCACCCCTGGCGACCTCTACGAGAACAAGCGCCACGGCCGCAAGTCGATCATGCTCGGCATCGAGAACGGGCTGGCCCTTGGCGGCGAGCTGAAGAACGTTGAGCACTTCGCCGACCGCGGCGTGGTCTATATCACCCTCTGCCATAACGGCGACAACGACCTCTGCGACTCCTGCCGCGGCTGCAACACCCACGACGGCATCAGCCGCTTCGGCGAGCAGGTCATCCGCGAGATGAACCGCCTCGGACTGATGGTCGACCTGAGCCACGCCGGCGACAAGTCGTTCTACGACGCCCTCGACATTAGCCAGACGCCCATCGTCTGCAGCCACTCGTCGTGCCGCGCCCTCTGCGATCATCCCCGCAACCTCACCGACGACCAGATGCGGCGTCTGGCAGCTGTGGGCGGCGTAATGCAGATCACCCTTTACAACGGATTCCTCGTCAAGGACGGCGAGGCTACTGTCCTCGATGCTATCGCCCATTTGGAGCATGCCATCCGCATCATGGGCATCGACCACGTCGGCTTGGGCACCGACTTCGACGGCGACGGCGGCATTAGCGGCCTGCGCGACTCGTCGGAGCTGATCAACTTCACGCGCCAGCTACTTGCCCGCCGCTACTCCGAGCGCGATATCCAGAAGATTTGGGGCGGCAACTTCCTCCGCGTCATGACACAAGTACAGAAAAGGTAAGAAAGTAAAAGGGTAAGAAAGTAAAAAGGTAAAAAAGTAAAAAGAGAAAACGGATGAGAAATAGATGTATTGGGAAAGTAATGAGGACGGTAAAGAGGCTTTTACCTTTTTACCTTTTTACCTTTTTACTTTTATCCTGCGGCAACACCAAGAAAAGTACTGTCGAGACGGCGACGTCACAGCCCGTCGGCCCGGCGTTCATGGCCGACTCGGCCTACCTGTTCTGCCAGCAGCAGTGCGACTTCGGCCCGCGCACAATGAACAGCGAGGCCCACGACCGCTGCGGCGAGTGGATTGCCGAGAAGTTTCGCCAGTATGGCATGGAGGTCACGCTGCAGAAGGCCGACCTCCGGGGCTACGACGACACCCGTCTGCACAGTACCAATATCATAGCCTCGTACCACCCGGAGCTTACGCCGCGCATCCTGCTCTGCGCCCATTGGGACAGCAGGCCCTGGGCCGACAACGACCCTGACGAGAAGAACCATCGTAAGCCCGTGATGGCTGCCAACGACGGCGCATCGGGCGTGGCTGTCATGCTCGAGGTGGCACGGCTGCTGGCGGGCGACACGCTCGCCGTGGGCGTCGACTTCGTCTGCTTCGATGCTGAAGACTGGGGCACCCCGCAGTGGGTAGAGACAGAGGGGAGCGATGCCGACACCTGGGCGCTCGGAGCCCAGTACTGGGCCATGCAGTATGCCGCCGATGCCTCGGCTCCCCGCTACCGCTACGGTATCCTGCTCGACATGGTGGGCGGCCAGGGTGCCCGCTTCTATCAGGAGCAGGTGTCGCTCGCCTTCGCCCCCGACGTCGTGCGCCGTGTGTGGAGTGCAGCCCAGACGGTCGGCTACGGTAGCTTGTTCCCCAAGGAAGAGGGCAACGCCATCACCGACGACCACCTGCCGCTGAACCGCGTGGCCGGCATCCCCTGTATCGACATCATCCCCCACTATCCCGACTGCGAAGCCAGCTCCTTCGGCCCGACGTGGCACACCGTTAACGACGATATGCAGCACATCGACCGCAACACCCTCCAGGCCGTCGGCCAGACCATCATCCAGGTGCTGTTCAGCGAGTAGCTGTTATTCACGAAAAGACCTCCCATCCTCCCGTTTTCTTCCGAAACGCCTTTCTACATTGGTGTTTCAGCACGGGAGGTTAAATGCCGAGAGGTCCCGTCGACCTCCCGTCACCTACACCTTTTCAGCACAGCCGACGGGAGGTCGAAGGGACCTCTGACGGGACCTCTGACGGGACCTCTGACGGGACCTCTGACGGGACCTCTGACGGGACCTCTGACGGGAGGTCTCAAAACCTCGGAAACCCTTTATACATCGGGGTTACAGAGGTCAGACGGGAGGTGTCGTCACTCTTTCATTTTGTCTTCACGCCCCTTTTGGTCGGAGTAACCTGCCGGTTTACCCTGACCAACCCGCCCACTTGCTCCGTTCAGCTCGTTGTGTATAAACATGCAAACAAATAGTTTGTTTCCAATTCGACCTCTACCTGCCAGAAGGTTTGACGGTGAAAAAGAAAACTTATTGGACTCATCCTAAAACAGCAGTCGGAATAAGATACGCAAAAAAAAAAAGAAAAAAAACATGCAATTATTTGTATATTCCAAAATTATTGTTTAAATTTGCAGCGGAGTTTATAAACTGATACCTTAAAATAATGTTTAATATGAAACAAAACAATCAAAGTTCGTGGGCTGCGCGCCTGCGTAAAATTTCGGCCCTCTGCCTGATGCTGGTTGCTTCTACTAACCTCTGGGCAGCAGACAAACTGACGATCAAGCCTGATATCAAGGCTGGTCAAACTGGTAAAATTACCATCGCTCTTGACAATGCGACGGCCTACACGGCATTCCAAATGGACATTAAATTGCCTGCAGGATTGAGTATCGAAAGTACGGGTGCTATGGAAATAGTCTCTGCTGTTAACGCAGACCACAACGTGGCCTACAACACCGTTGATGGTGTCACGAAAGTGGCTGCCTACTCTTTCGATGGAGCCTCTTCTGGTAACAATGCTTTCAAGGCTTCTGGTGACTTCCTTGTCATTACTGTGAGTGCTGCTGCTGACTACACACCGGCTGATGTGCAGATTGAAAATATCATTTTCGTCACGCAGAGCGATCTCGCAGCTGTTACAGACTTTGAGGTTGAGACCGAGGCTGGTTTGATGGGTGACGTTGATGGTAGTGGCGCTGTCACACTTCTTGATGGACTGGCAATCATTGACTACTACTTGAAGAAGAATCCCTCACCGTTTAACCTGGCTCTTGCCGATTTGAACGGCGACGGTGAAATTACCCTTTTGGATGGTCTTGCAGCAATTGATATTTATCTAAAAAAATAATTAGTAATCATGAAGAAACTTTTATTTAGCACTTTAGCATTTTGTGCATTTGCCGTTTCTACCTTTGCACAGACACTGACAGTTCCCGATGTAGAGGTTAAACCCGGCGATAAAGCAGTATTTGTATGCAATGTGAATGTAAATAATACTGATTATAAGGGACTGAGCTTTACGATGAATTTCCCCAAGGAAGCAGGTTTTAAATTGACTAAAGCTAATGTCCTTTCCACGTGGGAGGATGGCAACAAGGGAATTAGTGATTTGGATGAGAATGGACAGGCTAACGGCGCATTCTTCAACACCAATTATAATCCTATGCCTTATGGTGACATCGAAATTGGTTCTATTGAGTTCGAGGCTCCCTCTACTCTTGAAGTTGGTACTGATTATGATGTGACTTTGACATTAGTCCAGTTTGCCACGATGGACAACAAAGGCGTTGATATCGCTGATGTGACCTTTAAGATTAAGGTTGTAAGTGCCTACAGTGTGGTGCTCGATGAAGAATCCACAGTGGCTCCTAAGGCAGCTGAAGGCGTAAATGTTACTGTGAAGCGTACCATCGCTGCTAACACCTGGAGCACTGGTTGCTTCCCGTTCGCTATGAATGCCGCTCAGATTGAGGCAGCCTTTGGTAAAGGTGTACAGTTGGGCGAGGTCACAGGTAGCAATCCAGAGGAAGATGAAGACGGTAATATCGTTGCTATTACTGTTGGCTTCAAGAGTATCTCTGCAATAGAAGCAAACAGGCCCTTCATCATCAAGGTTGAAAATGCTGTTTCTGAATTCTCTGTCGAGGGAACTGACATTGCTCCAGAGAGCGAACCTGAACTTAAGGTTGGTTCTGGTAAAAAACGCGCTACAATGTATGGTACATACGTAGCAAATACAACAATTCCTGAAGAGAATCTCTTCCTTAATGGTGGTAAATTCTGGTATTCAAAGGGCAGCAGTAAGCCAATGAAGGCTTTCCGTAGCTACTTTGAGTTCAAAGATCCTCTGGCTGCTTACGAAGAAGCTGCATCTCGCATCAAAATCACGTTTGACGATATTACTGGTATCAAGGATCTGAAGAACGGCAACGGTGAAGAGATTTACACTTTGAGCGGACAGCGCGTTGACAAGGCCGGTAAGGGCGTGTATATCGTGAATGGTAAGAAAGTCATTAAAAAGTAAATGAAGACAGCTATGAAGAAAGTATATTTTGCTCCCCAGACGGAGATACTGGAATACATGACCGAAGAGATGATTGCCGCCAGCGGCGTCACAGGTGAAGATCCGTTCGATATTGGTTATGGTGGCATAGACATTGAGGGCGAGCTTGATCCCGAGTCCCGCATCCCGATGGGTAAGTTCATCTTTGGCGAGTAATCAACGAAGAATACATAACAAAATAATGCCTGCTGGAGTTTTCTCCGGCAGGCTTTGTTTTGTGAGTCGGCTTTACTTTTTTGGAAATTAATTTGCATAATTGGAAAGAAATGCGTATCTTTGCACAGTCAAAACAATAATGTATGATAATTGCTAACAAGGAACTCTTAGACGACTTTGTCCAGTCGCATGCCAATGCCGTTAAGCCATTGAATAAATGGGTAGAGGATGTTAAGGCTGCACAATGGCAGAGTCATACAGACCTGAAGCGGATGTTCCCTTCTGCAGACTATGTTAAAAATGGCCGTTATGTGTTCAATATTGGCGGTAATAACTACCGCGTAATAGCAGTTGTCATTTTTATTGGTGGTGTGTTGAACATCCGATTCGTTGGTACACATGCTGAGTATGACAAGATTGATAGCGCTACAATTTAACATTAAGAAGGAAGGACGATGGAAAAATTGATTACCCGTGAACAGTATGACAAGGTGAAGGCTCGTGTAGAGGAACTAATTAATGAAGCGACTCGGAAAGGAATGCTTGAACCTGATAGTGAGAATGAGTACACTCGTGAGATAGGTGATTTGAGTAAGCTGATGGCTGACTATGAGGATGAGTACCTCAATATTCTCCCGTTGCGTAAAAAGTCGCCTCTCATTGCTTCTATTGAAGAATATTTTTATGTTCATGGCATGAAGCAGAAAGACGGAGCACGGTTATTGGGGGTCAATGAGTCCCAATTCAGTCAGATTATGAGTGGCCGTCGGCGTATCTCCATGTCTTTTGCCAAGCGTCTGAGATCAAAGATGGGCATTGATGCAAACCTCATTCTTGAGTATGCGTAAAAACACCCACAAAAATATAATGTAACCGTGAACTTATGAAGACAAAGAGATGGAACAAGTGTAAGAACAAAGTGTTGACACAGATGCTGACGTGGCTCGGCATTGGGTCCTCGGCACTGCTGTTCATGGCCTGCTACGGCCCGGCACCGAGGAACTACCAGCCGGAGCCTTACGAAATCGGCGATGACACCGTCGAGTATGTGACGGAGGACTCACTGGAAGTGGTGGAGCAGACTGGCTCCGTGAGTGTTGCCGACGAACAGCAGTGAACGCACACACCTTTTGATATGTCGAAGTGGCAAAAGAGCCGCTTCGACATTTGTTTTTTGATACTTTAACGCAGAAAGGCGCGCACGTCGGCAATTTCTCAATTTTCAATTATCAGTTTTCAATTCTTTTTCGTACCTTTGCACCCGTAAAAAGAGTGAGTATTCATCATAACAAAAAAATAACAACAAAAGTATGGCAAAGTTAGATTTGACACAGTATGGCATCACTGGTTCAACCGTGATTGCCCACAATCCGTCGTATGAGTTCCTCTATGAGGAAGAGACTAAGGAAGGTCTGACCGGTTTTGACAAAGGTCAGAACACTGAGCTGAACGCTGTAAACGTGATGACTGGTATCTACACCGGCCGCTCGCCTAAGGACAAGTACATCGTGAAGGATGCACAGAGCGAGGACAAGGTATGGTGGACCAGCGAGGAATATAAGAACGACAACCACCCCATGACCGAGGAGGTCTGGAAGACCGTCAAGGAGATTGCCATCAAGGAGCTCTGCAACAAGAACCTGTACGTGATGGACGCTTTCTGCGGTGCCAACGAGGCTACCCGTCTGCGCGTACGCTTCATCGTTGAGGTGGCCTGGCAGGCTCACTTCGTGAAGAACATGTTCATCCAGCCCACCGCTGAGGAGCTGGAGAAGTTCGAGCCGAACTTCGTCATCTACAACGCTTCGAAGGCAAAGGTTGAGAACTACAAGGAGCTGGGTCTGAACTCAGAGACCTGCGTGGCCTTCAACACCACCAGCCGCGAGCAGTGTATCATCAACACATGGTACGGCGGTGAGATGAAGAAGGGTATGTTCTCGATGATGAACTACTATCTGCCCCTGCAGGGCATCGCTTCGATGCACTGCTCGGCTAACACCGACATGGAGGGTAAGAACACCGCTATCTTCTTCGGTCTCAGCGGTACAGGTAAGACCACGCTTTCTACCGACCCGAAGCGACTGCTCATCGGCGACGACGAGCACGGCTGGGACGACGAGGGTGTGTTCAACTTCGAAGGTGGCTGCTATGCCAAGGTTATCAACCTCGACAAGGAGAGCGAGCCCGACATCTACAACGCCATCCGCCGCGATGCCCTACTCGAGAACGTCACTGTTGATGAGGCCGGCAAGATTGACTTCGCTGACAAGAGCGTGACCGAGAACACGCGCGTCAGCTATCCCATCAACCACATCGAGAAGATTGCCCAGAAGGTGAACGGCAAGAGCGCCGGTCCCGAGGCTAAGAACGTTATCTTCCTCAGTGCTGACGCCTTCGGTGTACTGCCTCCCGTGAGCATCCTGACCCCGGAGCAGACGAAGTACTACTTCCTCTCTGGCTTCACAGCTAAGCTCGCCGGAACAGAGCGCGGCATTACCGAGCCGACTCCTACCTTCAGCGCTTGCTTCGGCCAGGCATTCCTCGAGCTGCATCCCACGAAGTATGCTGAGGAGTTGGTGAAGAAGATGGAGAAGAGCGGTGCCAAGGCTTATCTGGTGAATACCGGTTGGAATGGTACGGGCAAGCGTATCTCTATCAAGGATACCCGTGGTATTATCGATGCTATCCTGGGTGGCGACATCCTGAACGCTCCCACGAAGAAGATTCCTTACTTCGACTTCGAGGTTCCCACACAGCTCAACGGCGTGGCTTGGGGCATTCTCGATCCTCGCGACACCTACCAGAACCGTAACGAGTGGGAAGAGAAGGCTAAGGATCTGGCTGCCCGCTTCATCAAGAACTTCAAGAAGTACGAGGGCAACGAGGCCGGCAAGGCTTTGGTCGCTGCAGGACCCAAATTGTAATCTGGTCCGAAAGCAGCTTCACCCTTTGGGGGGAATGCTGCAGGTCCGAAACTCTAAGAAGTGAAAAGTGATAAGTGAAAAGTGATAAGTTGGCCGTGCCGTGAAGGTGCGGCCAATTTTCTTTTTGATATATGTCAAAAAGCAAAGTGTTTTAGGCAATAACTTTTCACTTTTCACTTCTAACTCCTCACTTCTTCGTACCTTTGTACTCAGTAGTCGTGAGACTACGTCGTTATTCATTAGGTTAATAGTTAATAGATTAAGGTAAAGATTATGTTATTAGATTTTCAAACAACGGTCATGTTGGTTGTTGTGGCTATGACAACGTTGTTATGCGTAGTTACACTGACAATGACTAACATTCGTTAGAAGGAGTGCGGGGTGAGTGATTCATACCGCACTCTTTTTTTGTTGGTAAACCTAAAACAAACTTAAAAACACGTATTTTATCCTTATTTTATAGAATAATCGGGCGAAAGTGAGCGTTTTTTTGGGAAAAGTGCGTAACTTTGCACCCAAATTTGTAATTGAATATTCGATGAAAAGAGTTTTCCAGGTTATCTGTGGGTTGCTCACGGTCAGTTGGCTGTTGACGTCGTGTCTGAATTCAAGCGATAATGAGACGACGCTCTACGACGACATGGCTATTAGTACCTTTAAGTTGGGCACGCTCAACAGATATCTGCATACAACCACGAAAGAAGGAAAAGATACAGTCTACAAGTCCACCTATGCCGGGGATGCTTACAAGATGACTATTGACCAGCTGAACCATCGGATCTACAATATCGACTCGCTGCCTTATGGTACCGATTGTGCCCATATCATCTGTAATGTCACGACGAGAAACAACGGCGTCGTCTACGTTAAGTCGATGATCAGCGACACGCTTGTATACTTCCAGTCAGGGAAAGATTCCATCGACTTTACGTATCCTCGCGTGTTCCGCGTCTTCTCTACAGACGGCTCTGGCAGTCGCGATTACATGGTGACGCTGAATGTGCGCAAGCAGGAGACGGGTAAGATGAAGTGGACTCAGATGGCTCCCGGCACACAAATGCCAGAGCCATACAACGCAGGCTGGCAGTTTAAAATCAGCCCAGATGGTCATGGTATTGTGGCCAGCAGCGACCACTGGGCAACTGCTGTCGAGGAACCTGTCAACGGCGAAGACAGCGCGCTGCTTCCGGTTCGGAACTATAGCTCAACTTGTTGGAATCTGGATAAGGGTATCGTGTATGCCCTGATGATAGGCGACAACGACCTCGTCGACAAATCGGTGGTCGTCTGGCGCCGGCTGATTGACAGCGACCAACCTACGGAGTGGACATATCTGTCTCGTGACGAGGGAAACCACTACTACCTTCCCAAGGGACAGAGCTACTGGCTGCTGCCTTATACTGACGGCAGTGTATTGGCTGTCGACAGCAATGGTGATATATACCAAAGCCGTGACCAGGGTATCACATGGAAGACGACGTCACAGTTGGTTAGTCCTGTGAGTTCGGTGGCCGCTGCGGCTACTGACAGCGACGGTGCTATCTGGCTCATGGAGAGCGAGACGGGCGTCGTATGGTATGGAAAACTGACCAAGTGAGCCTATGAGACGCGTGCTGGTCGTTGTTCTGTTGCTGACAGGTGTCCTTGCCATGAGGGCACAGGAGGACCCTGAGTACAGGATGGAGATCGGCGGCGGCATTGGCGTGGTCAACTATCTGGGCGACTACAATGGCAATCTGCTGAAGAACCAGCAGCCCATGGGGAGCCTGGTGGCCAAATACCGTTCGAACCCGCGTATGTCGTGGGTGTTCAACGTGGGCTATGGCAAGTTGAAGGGACAACTGTCCGACGTGCAGACATGGTACCCTGAGGGCGAGCAGTTGCCGCAGTCGTTCAGTAACGCACTGATCGATGGCAGCGTGCGCTTTGAATACAACTTCTGGGCTTATGGCACCGGGCGTGAATACCGTGGTGCGAAGCAGGTGGCGCCTTTCATCGCCTTCGGGCTGGGCGTCTGCCATGCAAGCACCCCCGAGAAGGGTGTGTTGGCCATGAACGTGCCGCTGGGCTTGGGCGTAAAATATAAGGTACGCGACAGGCTGAACCTGACTGCCGAATGGCGCATGCACTTCACGGGCAGCGACAAGCTCGACGGCGTGGTCGACCCTTACGACATCAAGAGCACCGGACTGTTCAAGAACACTGACTGCTACGGTGCTTTGCAGGTCTCGCTGACCTACGATATATGGGCAAAATGTAAAACATGTAATAATGACAGAGACTAATCAGACATTGGATATGACACGTATCCCCGAGCACATTGCCATCATCATGGATGGCAACGGTCGCTGGGCTACCGATCGTGGACTGGACCGCACCTTCGGCCACAAGGCCGGACTCGACACGGTGAAGAAAATCACGGCAGAGTGCGCACGGCTCGGCGTGAAGTATCTGACGCTATATACCTTCTCGACAGAGAACTGGAATCGCCCCGCCTATGAGATTGAGGCGCTGATGGGGCTGGTGCTCAGCTTCATCGAGATGGAACTCTTCACCGACAACAATGTGAAGTTCCGGCTCATCGGCGACAGGAAGCGACTGCCTGACAGTGTGCAGGAGAAAATCCGCTATATGGAGGAACTGACCGGCAAGAACGACGGCATGACGATGGTGGTAGCCATGAGCTACTCAAGCCGTTGGGAGATTACTGAGGCCGTACGCCAGATCGTGACCGAGGTGAACGATATGAAGCTGCCCAACAACATCGTCAAGAACTTGCAGACGGGCGGCATCCGTGCTGAGGATATCACCGAAGAGTTCATCAGCCAGCACCTCTGCACCAACTTCATGCCCGACCCTGACTTGCTCATCCGCACGGGTGGCGAGCTGCGCATCTCGAACTACCTGCTCTGGCAGATAGCCTACTCGGAGCTGTACTTCTGCGACACCTACTGGCCCGACTTCGACGAGGCTTGCCTGCACAAGGCCATCATCGACTATCAGGGACGCCAGCGCCGCTATGGCAAGACGGAGGCACAAGTGGAGAGCGAAAGACCCACCCCCAGCCCCTCCCTGTAAAGGAGGGGAGTAATTACTCTATAGCGACATATAGAAACATGATGAAATATAACATATTAAAAACTGCAGACAGACTATTCACTCCCCTCCATACAGGGAGGGGCAGGGGGTGGGTCTCTCTGTTGCTTTTTATCTTATTACCCTTTGGCGCCTTCTCTCAGGACAAGATAGTCAACCCTGACATCTCGTATGCTGGAACGCCTCGCACCTGCGAAATCGGCGGCCTGGCTGTCGAGGGCGTCGAGGGCTACGAAGACTACGTGCTCACCAACCTCTCGGGACTATCAGTGGGGCAGGAGATAGAGGTTCCCGGCCAGGAGATTACCGAGGCCGTGAAGCGCTACTGGCGTCACGGACTCTTCTCGCGTGTGAAGATTACGGCCGACTCAATTGTAGGCTCGAAGATATACCTCTGCATACATCTGGCCCTGAGACCTCGCGTCAGCGAAATCAACTATATCGGCCTGAAGAAGTCGGAGCGCGAGGACATGGAGGCCAAGCTCGGCATCATGAAGAACGCGCAGATAACGCCTAACATGATTGACCGCGCCAAGATTCTTGCCAAGAAGTATTTCGACTCCAAAGGCTACAAGAATGCCGAAATTGAGATTATGCAGCGCGACGACGTCTCGGGCAAGAATCAGGTCATCCTGGATGTCAACGTCGACAAGAAAGCCAAGATGAAGGTGCGTAACCTTATCTTTGAAGGTAATGAGAATCTGAAGTCCAACAAAATCAAGGGTTCACTCTTTTCCAAAGGTGCATTCGGCAAGATACACGAGGCTGGCAAGTTGTCGGGCTTCATGAAGGCCAAGAAGTTTACCGACGAGCGCTACAAGGAGGCCAAGGAAGCCCTTGTCAATAAGTATAACGAACTGGGTTATCGCGACATGACCATCCTTGAGGATTCCGTCTGGAACGCTGATGAGAAGCACGTCAACGTGCTGGTGCGCGTCGAGGAGGGACAGAAATACTACCTGCGTAACATTACATGGGTAGGTAACACCGTTCTCCCCACTGACAAGCTCGACGAGCTGCTCGGCATGAAGAAGGGCGACGTCTACAACCAGCGTCAGATGCAAAAGCGACTGACTGAGGATGAGGATGCCGTCGGCAACTTCTATTGGAACAACGGTTACCTCTTCTACAACCTGCAGCCCACGGAAGTAAACATCGTCGGCGACTCCGTCGACCTCGAGATGCGTATCTGGGAGGGCACGCAGGCTCACCTGAATCATGTGCGTATCTATGGTAACGACCGACTGTATGAGGAGGTGGTGCGCCGTGAACTACGTACCAAGCCCGGTGACCTCTTCTCGAAGGAGGCCTTGATGCGCTCGGCCCGTGATCTGGCCTCGATGGGACATTTCGACCCCGAGAAGGTGAACCCCGACGTCAAGCCTAACCCAGACGACGGGTCGGTGGACATCAACTGGGAGCTGGAGCAGAAGTCGAACGACCAGATTGAGTTCTCGCTCGGCTGGGGACAGACGGGTGTCATTGGCCGTATCGGCCTGAAGCTGAATAACTTCTCGATGCGCAACCTCTTCGGTCGCAACTCGATGCACCGCGGCATCATGCCTATTGGCGACGGCGAGCAGCTCGGCGTCAACTTCCAGACCAACGGTTCGTACTATAGCCAGATCTCTACCAGCTACTCTACGGGATGGTTTGGCAATAAGCGCCCCAACTCGCTCTCAGTTAGCCTGTTCTACTCTAAGCAGTCGGATATCTCAAGTTACTATCGTAACAATGCCCTCTACAATAGCTTATACGGCGGCTATGGTTATGGCTACGGTTATGGTATGTACAACAACTATGCCTACAACTACGAGTCGATGCTCGACGACGACAAGAACATCCGTATGTTCGGTGCCTCTCTCGGTTGGGGAAAGCGACTGCGCTGGCCCGACGACTACTTCCAGTTCATGGCCACGCTGGGCTATACTCGCTACATGCTTCGCGACTGGAACTACTTCTATATCGCCAACGGTAACTGTAACAACCTGAATCTGGGTCTGACGCTGTCGCGTATGTCGACTGACAACCAGCTCTTCCCGCGCCGCGGTTCGGAGTTCATGCTCTCGCTGACCATGACTCCGCCTTGGTCGCTCTTCGATGGCAAGGACTATGCCGGTCTGGCACTTAATCCTAACTCAGCTACCTACGAGAACGAGTTGCAGGACATGTACCGCTGGATTGAGTATCATAAGTGGAAGTTCAAGTCACGCACCTTCACTGCTCTGTCGAGTGCCCAGAAGTGCTTCGTGTTGATGACTCGTGTGGAACTGGGTATCCTCGGTTCCTATAATAAGGACAAGAAGTCGCCCTTCGAGACCTTCTATGTCGGTGGCGACGGCATGAGCGGCTATTCATACAGCTATGCTGAGGAGACCATCGGCATGCGTGGTTACGACAACGGCTCTATCTCTACTTCATCGGCTTACACAGAGTCATCTGGTCGCCGTACGTCGAACAATGCTTATGCCTACGATCGCTTTACGCTTGAGCTGCGCTATCCTTTCATGTTGGGCAACACTACCATCTACGGACTTGGATTCATTGAGGGCGGTAATGCTTGGGCTGACATCAAGAAGTTCAACCCCTTCAACATGAAGCGCTCTGCCGGTGCCGGTGTCCGTATCTTCCTGCCCATGGTCGGCCTGATGGGTATAGACTGGGCCTATGGTTTCGACAAAGTCTATACCAGTGGCGGTTGGAGTCGTGGCGGCAGCCAGTTCCACTTCATTCTGGGACAAGAGTTCTGATTATTGATAATAGATAATTGACAATTGAAAATTATGAAGAAAATCCTATTTATCCTTTCCATGTGCATATCGGCTCTGTCGATGCAAGCACAGAAGTTCGCATTAGTGGATATGGAATATATCCTGAAGAACATTCCCGCCTATGAGCGTGCCAACGAACAACTCTCGCAGGTTTCGAAGAAGTGGCAGGCTGAGGTCGACGCCTTGACTACCGAGGCGCAGACCATGTACAAGAACTACCAGAACGAGGTGGTTTTCCTCTCGGCCGAGCAGAAGAAGGCCAAGCAGGATGCCATCGTTGAGAAGGAGAAGCAGGCCGCCGAGCTGAAGCGCAAGTACTTCGGCCCCGAGGGCGAGCTGTTCAAGAAGCGTACCTCGCTGATGACGCCTATACAGGACGAAATCTACAACGCCATCAAGGACATCAGCGAACTGCGTGGTTACCAGTTGGTGCTCGATCGCGCCAGTGACACCGGCATCATCTTCGGCTCGCCTAAGATTGACATCTCAAACGAGGTACTGGGGAAATTAGGTTATAGCAATTAAACCTGTCACACCCCGTTACGTCCCTTAAATATCAACATTTTTAATAATACGAAAGCAATGAAGAAGTTTATCATTGGCGCTCTCTGCGCCATCTGCGGTTTCACAACCGCTAACGCACAGGCCAAGTTCGGTCATGTGAACACACAGGAAATCATCCAGGCCATGCCTGAGTACAACAAGGCAAAGACCGAGATTGAGGCTCTGACTAACCAGTATGAGGCTGACCTGAAGTCGATGCAGGACGAACTGCAGAAGAAGGGAGATGCCTTTGAAAAGGAGCAGGCTACGCTGCCCGATAACATCAAGCAGCGCCGTCAACAGGAACTGCAGGACATGTACACGAAGATTCAGCAGAGCTTCCAGGACAACCAGCAGGCTCTGGCCAAGGCCCAGCAGGAGAAGATGCAGGCCATTACTACTAAGGTGCTCGATGCCATCAAGTCTGTCGGCCAGGCTGGCGGTTATGTCTACATCATGGAGATGGGTGCCGGTATCCCCTACATCTCGACGACCCTCTCTACCGATGTTACTGCTCAGGTGAAGCAGAAGTTAGGACTGAAGTAAAACCTTTATTTAAACCCTTTATGACCTGCACCGCTTGTCAGCGATGCAGGTTTTTTGTGAATACAAAGTACTTTTTCTCGAAATTGTGAATAGTTGGCGACAACGGTTGAAAGAATAATGTAAGAAAAAAAAGATGAGAAATGAATTGTCAATTCACAAAAAATGATTACCTTTGCCCGCAAGAAAGGAAAAAGAAAATGAAAAGAATCGTTTTAATGATATTCGCCAGTCTCATGCTAACGACTGCTCAAGCGCAGCAGGATACCCCACTCCAGCTTCGTTTTGGCTATCTTAGCTACGACAGCGTCCTTGTTGCCATGCCGGGTTATGCGCTTGTGAAGAATACGCTGGCTAACATGCGGTCGCAGTATGAGGCTGAGATGAAACGGGTGGAGCAGGACTTTAACCTGAAGTATGAGGAGTTCTTAGAGGGTCAGCGCGACTTCCCTGAGACCATCCTGCGCAAGCGGCAGACCGAACTGAAGGAGCTGCTGGAGCGCAACGTCAGCTTCAAGGCCCAGGGCCGTCAGGAACTGGCCGAGGCCGAGGTTAAGGCGATGGCTCCGCTCAGGAAAAGGTTAGAGGATGTTTTGTCGAAGATAGGCCGTGAGCACGGCTATGCCTTTATCCTCAATACCGATGCCGGTGCTGTGCCTTTTATCAACCCCGATATGGGCGACGATATCAACCAGCTTGTGAAAGATGCTTTCAAGTAGTCCCGGTCCCATCGGTATATTCGACAGCGGCTACGGTGGACTGACCATCTTGCACGGTATACGCCAGCTGCTTCCCGAATACGATTATCTGTATCTGGGCGACAATGCCCGTGCGCCTTATGGACCACGTTCGTTTGACGTGGTCTATGAGTTTACACGGCAGGCTGTCGCCAAACTCTTCCAGATGGGGTGCCACCTTGTTATATTAGGCTGTAATACAGCCTCGGCTAAGGCCTTGCGCACCATTCAGCAGGTTGATGTGCCGCAGTGGGACCCTAATCGCCGCGTGTTGGGCATCATCCGTCCGACCGCCGAGGTCATCGGTTCTCTCACCGATAGCCGGCATGTGGGCGTGCTCGCCACCGAGGGAACAATCCGAAGCGAGAGCTACAACATGGAAATCCAGAAGCTGCATCCTGACATCAAGGTTTCGGGGGTGGCCTGCCCGTTCTGGGTACCGTTGGTGGAGTATAACGAGGCCGATTCGCCTGGTGCCGACTATTTTGTCAAGAAGCGCATCGACGAAATCATGCGCCTCGACCCCAAGATCGACTGTCTCATTCTGGGCTGCACCCACTATCCCTTGCTGATGCCCAAGATTCTGAAGTATCTGCCACATGGCGTCCGCGTTGTGCCGCAAGGCGAGTATGTCGCCGATAGCCTGCAGCACTATCTTGAACGTCATCCTCAGATGGAGCAGCGTTGCTCGAAGGGCGCCACCGTGCATTATATGACCACTGAGAATCCTGACAAGTTCAAGGAGCAGGCACAGTTGTTCTTGCACGAACCAGTCGAGGTTGAGAAGATAACGCTGGAGAAGTGAGGAAGGGCCTTAGCTGAGCAGTCGGCGCGAGAAGTAGCGGACGGGATACCAGACGGCAAGGAATCCGACGGCAATGACTGTCACGAGAATGAGCAGGATGTCCTCGGGGTGGACGCTGACAGGGTAGGCGTTGATGACGAACGAGCCGCTGCTGGAACCGAGCTTCACCAGTCCGTAGGTTTGCTGCAGCCAGCAGAGCAGCAGGCCGATGCCAATGCCGATGACAGCACCAAGGATGGAGATGAGTCGTCCTTCGAACAGGAAGATGCGCGTAATTACTTTGTCGGAGGCACCGAGGTTGCGCAGGGTGACGACGTCGTCCTTCTTGTCGATAATCAGCATTGATAGCGAACCGATAATATTAAAGCAGGCCACAATGAGTATGAACGTTAGAAAGATGTAGGCTATCAGCTTCTCAATCTTCATAATCTTAAAGGTCTCGTCCTGCTGCTCGAAGCGGTCTTTCACGTAGAAGTCGTCGCCCGCAATAGTCTGCATCTCTTTTTTTACCGACTCGAAGTTGCTGCCAGGCTTCAGTCGAAGCTCCAACGACGACACCATGCCCTGCTGCTCGAAGACGCGGCGTGCAAATCCCAAAGAAGTGATGATGTAGTTCTTGTCGTACTTGGCCTGTCTGACGCAAAACAGCACACCTGGTGAGTAGAGCTCGTCTTCGACGAACGACTCCTCGGGGGCGCTCATGTCGAACTGGCCCTCACGGCGCGGGGCGAAGATTTTCAGCGGATGGTCGTACATATAGCCCGTGTTCAGCGTCTCGGCCAGTCGGATGCCGAGCAGACCGTAGTGCATGTCGGCGGCGTGGAGTTCGAACTGTCCGTCGCCCACTAATATCTCACCGATGTGCGTCAGTTGGTCGAAGTTATCGTCTACACCCTTCAGCGTCACCATAGCCTGATGACCGTCGTAAAGGGCCAGCGCCTGGTCCTCTAAGCATTCGGTGGCCACGTCTACCTGCGGCAGTTCGCGTATCTGCGTCAGCCGAGGGTCGTCAGCGGCCACACTCTTGCCCTTGACGGGCGTCACCTTCAGTTGCGGGTCAAACGACGTGAGGAACGAGGCCACGAGGTCGTGGAACCCGTTGAAGACGCTCAGCGTCACCACCAGGGCCATCGTTGCCACGGCGACACCCACCACGGAGATGCCGCTGATAACATTGATAGCGTGTGTTGACTTCTTCGAGAAGAGGTAGCGCCGGGCTATGTAGAAAGGGAAATTCACTTTTTTACCTTTTACCTTTTTACTTTTTTACCTTTTAACCTTTTTACTTTTTCAACAGCTCGTCTATACGGTCGATGTAGTCCAGCGAGTCGTCAATAAAGAAGCGCAGTTCTGGAACAATGCGCAGCTGGTTGCGGACGCGCTGGCCCAGGGCATAGCGTATCGACTTTTGGTTCAGCTCGATATTCTGCAGCAGTTCCTCGCCCCGCTCCGAGGGGAATATGCTCAGGTAAGCGGTGCAGATGCTGAGGTCGGGCGAAATCTTAGTACGCGTTACGCTAACCATTACGCCGTGCATGGCGCGTGTCTGCTCCTGGAAGATGATGCTTAGCTCCTTCTGCAGCAAACGGGCTATTTTGTTCTGTCTTGTTTCTTGCATATTGGTGTTCTTTTGGCAATTTGGATGCAAAGTTACGAATTATTTCTCATTTCTCATTTCTCTTTTCTCTTTTTTTTGTACCTTTGCACCCAAAAGCAAGAAAACAGATAGACTAAGGATGAAAAAAGAAGCTTTTAAGGCCATCGTGGTCATGATAGTTCTGATGTTGCCGACGACGGCCGGTGCCCAGAAGAGAGTTGAGGGAAGCGTAAGCGCCGATGTTATCAGTCACTATATATGGCGTGGACAGGATCGTGGCGGATTCTCCGTACAGCCCGCTATGTCGGCCAGTTGGCAGGGACTGTCGTTGGGCGTCTTTGGCAGTACAGGCTTCTCGTCCGATGACCCGCAGGAGATTGATGTTACCCTTGGCTTCGAGCGTTGGGGCGTCAACATCGGCGTTACCGACTATTGGGAGACTGGCATCGATGAGAACAATCGCTATCTGCACATTGAGAAAGAAGGTGCCCACCAGTTGGAGGGCAACATTGGCTATACCTGTAAGTATTTCAGCCTGCAGGCCTATACCGTATTCTGGGGTAGGGACCGTAAGTGGAACGGCGACCGCGCCTATTCTACATATGTGGAATTAGGAGTTCCTTTCAGTCTTGGTGGCGTCGACTGGAAGTTACGCGGCGGCTTCACGCCTTTTGAGAGTGCCGGTGACCGCACGCCGAAGGTGGAGAATGGCTACTATACAGGTAAGTACGACTACAACTACTATTACGCCGAGGGCTTTGCCTGCGTTGAGGCAGCCCTGCGTGCTACGAAGACGCTTGACATCGGTTTTTCGAAGATGCCCGTCTTTGCCGAGGTCAACATTAATCCTTACCTTCAGACCGCCCAGATGGTCTTCGGCGTGACCATTCAGCCGTTCTAAGCCTTATCAAAAGGGCACTATGGTGCCGACTTAAGTTAAAACGGCGGCGTTGGATGATAAAACGGCGTCAATGGATGATAAAACAAGGGCATTGGATTATCATCCATTGGCAATGATATATCTTTTCTCGACGTAAACTATTGGATATGCGTCAGTAGGAGTTTCATGTTGCCAGTGGCCACCAAGCGTTGTGTGGTTGCGGGCAGCAGAACCGTTTGGGCTGCTTGAATGGAAGTGGTGTCGGAGCCGTCGGTGGTGAGGGTGCCCTGACCGCTGACGGCCATGACGACCACGAAGCTGTCGATCGTTGAGCAGTCGACGGCGGCAGTGCCGTTGACGGGCAGCACGCTGGTCGTGAAGTAGGGACAGCTGATGACCTCGGTCGGTTTGTTGACCGTGGGCTGGTAGTGGGTGCGGTAGTCGGACAGCACGTTGTAGTCGGTACAGTCGGCGGCCTGCTCAATGTGGAGGGGGCGCAGGTGGCCGTCGCGGTCGCGGCGGTCGTAGTCGTAGAGGCGATAGGTGGTGTCGCTGGTCTGCTGAATCTCGGCCACCATGCAGCCGGCACCGATGGCATGGATGCGGCCGGCGGGAATAAAGAAGACGTCGCCCTCGCTGATTTCATACTGTGCCAGGGCCTGCATGATGGTTTTGTCGGCCACCATCCGCCTGAGCCCCTCGGCATCTGTCTGTACTGCCAGACCGTTGTAGAGTCGGGCACCGGGTGCCGACGGCAGCACGTACCACATCTCGGTCTTACCGCTCTGCAGTCCGTAGCGGCGGGCTGCCTCGTCGTCGGGGTGTACCTGTATGGAGAGGTCGTCGGAGGCGTCAATAAACTTGAAGAGCAGCGGGAACTGGTTGCCGTGGCGCTGGTAGACGCTGCGGCCCACGAGCTGCTCCTTCAGTGTGGCGACGAGCCGGTTGAGGGGCATGCCACGGTAGGGACCTTCGGCCACGACGGACTCAAAGCCCTCGACGCCCGATATTTCCCAGCTTTCGCCGATGTCGTTGCGGTCGCTGATGCCCTTGAGGCGCGCTATCTTGCTGCCGCCCCAGAGCTTGGTCTGTATGATAGGTTCAAACTTGAACATTCAACCTTTACCTTTTTACCTTTTTACTTTTTTACCTTTATCCCTTTCGTTCTATGATTTCAAGACACATACGCGAGTTGTGGTAGGGACACTTCCAAAAGCCGGCGTGGTCGTCGTCCTCGTTGACGGTGCCGTCGGGACGGCGGCTCCAGTACCACTCGCCGTGCTCGCGGTCGATGAGCTGCTCCTTGATGTACTGCCAGCAGCGCTGGGCCTTGTCGAGGGCTGAGGCATCGCCGAAGTGCTGGTAGATGTTCATCCAGCCCACGACGTTCTCGGCCTGTACCCACCAGTGGCGGTCGGCGTCGACGTAGCCGGTGTCGAGGTTGGCCTCGTGGGTCATCGAGCCGTCGGCGTTGAGGCCCTTCTCGCTGGCTTTCGCCACCATTCTCACCACAGGCTCGACTTGGGCCAGCACGTCGGCGTCGCCGAGCACGAGGGCGGCCTCATGCAGCAGCCAGGAGCATTCGATGTCGTGGCCGTAGCTCTCGAGGCGGCCGCCGCCGCGCGTCCAGTCCATCTCGAAGAAGAGGTCGAGGTGGTGGGTCTCGGGGTTGAGGATGCGGCCGGTGAAGATGGCGATGAGGCGGCGGAGGGCGGCGGAGACGGCGGCGAGGGGGGCAGCGGGGACAGCGAGGGGGGCAGCGGCACCGCCGCTGCACAGCGGACTGGAGGGGCTTGGAGAGCCGGAGGGGCGGAGCTCCTGCAGGGCGCGGAGGAGGTTGGTGTAGGGCTCGAGGATGTGGAGGTGGGTGTTCTGCGACTTGGGGTAGTTCTGGTCGAGGTCGCTGAGGCGCATGTCGGCAATGGGCTGCCAGTCGCGCGTGGTGGCCTCGATGTAGCCGCCATGCTGCGGGTCGAGGGCGTGCTGCTCGATGCAGTCGAAGAGCCTAAGGGCATGGCCGAGCGCCTCGCTGTCGGCGGTGGCGCGGGCATACTCCGAGAAGGCGTAGAGGGCGAACCCCAGGGCGTAGAACTGCTTCTTGGTGTCGAGGGGCCGGCCCTCAGCATCGAGGCTCCAGTAGACGCCGCCGTAGTCAGGGTCGTTGAAGCGGGCCACGAAGTAGTCCTTGGCGCGCCGGGCCATTTCGAGGTACTCCGGTCGGCGCAGCACGCGGTAGGCGGCTGAGAACGACCAGAGGATGCGGGCGTTGAGGATGGCACCCTTGGGGGCGTCGGGGCGCAGTTCGTAGCGGCCGGTCATCTGGCCGTAGAAGCCGCCGCGCTCGCGGTCCTGCATCTTGTCCATCCAGAAGGGCAGGATGTTCTGCGTCAGGACTTCCTGCATTTCGGCTTTCATGGCTGCGACGGTGTCGCAGCATAGGGGAGGACAGGTGGGCATAGGACTATTTCTTGATGGGATAGATATAGGTGAGGCCAATCATGATGACGGCGATGACGGCGGGAAAGAGCGAGAAGAGGCTCCACACCATTGAGAGCACCGAGTCGGTGATGCTGGCGGGGTCGACCATCGTGTTGCCCATCTCGTCGGTCATCATGCTGGCGCCGGCCAGTCCGAGGAAGAGGGCGACGAGCGAGCCGCTGATGGCTGTGCCGAACTTCTGGGCCATCGTTCCGCTGGAGAAGATAAGTCCCGTCGATGAGGTGCCGTTCTTCTCGGTGGCGTAGTCGGCCACGTCGGCATACATCGACCAGAGCAGGGGGGAGTAGAGACCGATGCCCACGCTGGTGAGGATGACCAGGGCCACCATCACCCAGATATAGTCGGGACTCATGGGGATGAAGAAGAAGCCGACGGAGAAGACGAGGCAGATGACGGCGGCAGCGATGAATGCGCCACGCTTCGAACCAATCCACTTGGTGAACTTGGGCGACAGTCCGCCGAAGACCATGCAAGTCAGTTCGCCGAAGGTCATGAAGACGGTGTAGTTGATAATGAGTCCGCTGACGGTGACGTCGCCCTTCAGGCAGTACTCAAACATATAGCCGGCCACAGCGTAGCGGAAGCCGTTGAAGAAGTTGGTGCAGATGCCGATGAGCGTCAGGATGATCCACGGCTTGTTGTGGAAGAGGTCAGCAAATGGCTTGAACGAGAACTTCTCAGCGCGCACGGGCTTCAGCCGCTCCTTCGTCAGCAGTCCGCAGGCCAGTGTGCCGATGGTGGCCAGCAGTCCGAAGAAGGCTCCCAGCACGGCGTACTGGTGCTGGTCGGTGCCGCCCACCATCTTCTGCAGGTAGGGGAACGACAGCAGTGTGATGAAGCCCATGGCGTAGGCACCCACCATGCGGAACGATGAGAACTGGTTCTTCTCGTTGTCGTCGTCGGTCATCACGCCGAGCAGCGAGCCGTAGGGCACGTTGACGGCGGTGTAGACGGCCATCATCAGCAGGTAGAGCGAGTAGGCCCAGATGCGCTTGCCAACGGGACCAAAGTCGGGCGTATAGAGCAGCAGGGCGAAGATGAGGCCCAGGGGCACAGCGCCGTAGATGAGCCACGGACGGTAGGTGCCCCAGCGCGACTGCGTGCGGTCGGCCAGCGAGCCCATCAGCGGGTCGGTGACGACGTCGAACATGCGGGCGATGAGCATCAGCGTTGCCGCGTCGGCAAAGGTCAGTCCGAAGACGTTGGTGAAGAACAGCGGGAAGGCTATCGACATAACTTTCCACGTGATGCCGCCGGCGGCGGCGTCGCCTAAGGCGTAGCCTATTTTCTCTTTTAGTGTTGCCATTGTTGTTTAGTTGTTTCGTTATTTCGGTGTTTCGATGTTTCGGTGTTTCGATGTTTCGATGTTCTTGGCGATGAGCCGCTTGATGGTCTCCACGCTGGCGGCGGTGGTGAGGCCGTCCTCGGGGGTGTGGAGGCAGTAGTCGGTGAGGCGGTCTACGTCGGAGACGGCCACGTGGAGACGGGTGTCGGCGGTGGCGTAGTAGATGAGCACGCGCCCGTCGTCGTCCATGATCCAGCCGTTGGCGAAGGCTACGTTCATCACGTCGCCGACGTACTCCTGCCCCTCGGGCACGAGGAAGTAGCCGCCGGGCTGGGCGATGACGCGGGTGGGGTCGTCGAGTGCCGTCATATACATATACAGCACGTAGCGCAGGCCGTCGGCGGTGCCGCGCACGCCGTGGGCCAGATGGAGCCAGCCCTTGGGCGTCTTCAGCGGGTGGGGACCCTCGCCGTTCTTCACCTCGGTGATGGTGTGGTAGTGGCGGGCGTTGATGATGCGCTCGTCGCGCACCTCGGCGTGGGTGATGTCGTCGACGAGAGCCCAGCCGATGCCGCCGCCCGAGCCGGTGTCGATGAAGCCGTCCTGCGGACGGGTGTAGAAGGCGTATCGCCCGTCGACAAACTCCGGATGGAGCACGACGTTGCGCTGCTGCGAGGGCGAGACGAGGTCGGGCAGCCGCTCCCAGCTGACGAGGTCGTGGGTGCGGGCGATGCCGGCGGTGGCTGTGGCGGCGCTGAGGTCGGCAGGCTTTGACGGGTCGTGGCGCTCGGCACAGAAGACGCCGTAGATCCAGCCGTCCTCATGGCAGGTGAGGCGCATGTCGTAGACGTTGGTGGCGGGGTCGTCGGTGTCGGGCATGGTGATAGGCTCGGGCCAGAAGCGCCAGCCGTCGATGCCGTCGGGGCTCTCGGCCACGGCGAAGAACGACTTGCGGTCGGCACCCTCGACGCGGCATACCAGCAGGTACTTGCCGTCCATCTTGATGGCGCCGGCATTGAGCACGGCGTTTATCATGATGCGCTGCATGAGGTGGGGGTTGTCCTGCTCCGAGAAGTCGTAGCGCCACTCAAGCGGCGTGTGCTCGGCAGTCAGGATGGGGTAGCGGAATTTCTCGTAGATGCCGTTTCCATAAGGAACCGGTTCGTTCTTGCGGACCAGCAGTGCCTCGTGGCGTTCGCGCAGGGCCTTTACTCTTTGTTGGAAGTCTGTCATGGCGTCATGTTATTTCAGTTCAAACACACGGCTGGAATATTCTTCTCTCAGGGGCATCTCGACACCGACGTTCATCAGGAAGCGGCCCGTGAACTGCTTGCCGTTGAGCTGGCAGGGACGCTGGCCGGTGCGCACGTTGCGCTCGGTGAGGATGTAGGTCTTGTCGGGGTTGAGTCCGGCCAGGCGGATGCGGGGCAGGGGCTGCCCGGCGAAGTTCTCTGTCTTGTAGACAAAGAGCACGGCTGTTGAGCGGGCATCGTCGGTATACATCAGCGAGGCCACGCCCCGGCGGTCGTAGGGCGACAGCAGGCGGTAGAGGTTACCCGTCTGTATGGTGGGGCGCAGCTGCTTGTAGTCCTTGAAGCAGGTGGTACACTGCTGGCGCTCCTCGTCGGTCATGTCCTTGGGCTGCAGCTCCATGCCGAGCCGGCCGCTCATGGCCACGTCGCAGCGGAACTTCACGGGAATGGTGCGCCCGCCGGTGTTCCAGTAGGGGCAGTGGTTGATGTGGGCGGCCATGGCGTTGGCGGGGAAGAACATCGACGTGCCCCACTGTATGTAGACGCGCTGCAGGGCGTCGGTGTTGTCGCTGACCCAGAACTCGTCGTAGTAGGGCAGCAGACCGTAGTTGGCACGGCCGCCGCCCGAGGCGCAGTCCTGGATGACCACCTGCGGGTACTTCTGGCGCACGCGCTTGAGCACCTTCAGCAGTCCCAGCTGGTAGTCGACGTAGAGGTTCGACTGCTTGTTGGCGGGCAGGTAGAGCGAGCCGTAGTTCTGGATGGCGCAGTTGGCGTCCCACTTGATATAGGCGATGTCGGGGTTCTCGGTAAGCAGGTTGTCGACCACGCCGAAGACGAAGTCCTGCACGCGGGGGTTGGTCAGGTCGAGCACCACCTGCGTACCGCCACGGCCCTGTTTCAGTTGGCGTCCCTTGGTCTGCAGCACCCAGTCGGGGTGCTTCTCGTAGAGCTCGCTCTTGGTGTTGGCCATCTCAGGCTCAATCCAGATGCCGAACTTGATGCCCTTCGCCTTAGCGGCACTGCAGAGCGCGCCGAGGCCGTTGGGCAGCTTCTGGCGGTCGACCACCCAGTCGCCGAGCGACGTGGTGTCGTCCTTGCGGGGGTACTTGTCGCCAAACCAGCCGTCGTCCATGACGAACAGCTCGCCGCCGAACTTCGCGATGTCGTCCATCATCTGCACCATGCGCTCCTCGTTGATGTCGAAGTAGAGACCCTCCCAGGAGTTGAGCAGGATGTCGCCCACGTTCATGCCCCGGTGGAACATGCCGCAGGTGCGTGCCCAGCGGTGGAAGTTACGGCTCACGCCGCTCATGCCCTCGTTGGAGTAGGTCAGCGCCAGATGGGGCGTCTCGAAGGCCTGCTTAGGCTCCAGCACGTAGTGCCCAGCTGTCGGGTCGATACCGGCATAGAAGTGGTGCTGGCGGTTGTCGGTGGTGTTCAGCCGCAGTTCGAAGTTGCCGTTCCAGCAGAGGGCGGCGCCGATGGTGCGGCCCTGGTTCTCCTGCGGCTTCCCGTCGAGCGAGAGCATCAGCTCGGGGGCGTCGAGGTGGGAGTTGCGGGCACCGTCGGAGTTGCGTATCACCTTCATGCCGCGCGTCAGCGGCTCCTGCGTCACTTCGGCTTCCGTAGCCCAGTCGCCGTGGAGGTGGGTCACCCAGACGTCGCCCTGGCGCAGTGCCAGATGGCCCGAGTCGTAGCGCTTCAGCGTGACGGCGCGCTTCTCCTGGTGCTCGATGCTGGTCCAGGTCTCGATGACGTCCACCTTATTATATGCTTTATAGTAGAGCTTCACCGTGACGGGCAGCAGGCGGTCCTTCATCGTGAACGTGTGGACGGTGGCGTCGCCGTCGCTCGTCTTGCTGTAGTCGGTGACTTGCAGCTCCAGGTTCTGGTCGCCGCCGGCATGCTCCACCTGGATGGCGGGCAGATGGATGGCATCGACGGTGCCGAAGGCCGGCAGTGCCGGGAAGTTAAGGTCGTCGCCGGCATCGCGCAATTCCTTCAGCGAGGCCGTCTTGTCGCCGAAGTAGGCCATGTGCAGATCCTGACCCTCCCGGGCATGCAGCAGCAGTTGCAGCGTGGGGGTCTCAACAGTGACGTCGCCCTGCCAGGCAGCTGCCGGAAGGGCGGAGGCGAGGAGCATTGCTCCTGAAAGGATGACAGTCTTTTTCATCGTGTTTTTAGTTAATGCGGTTTTCTGGGTACAAAGGTATGGCTTTTCGCTGAAATGGCCACCCTTAATCTTGCTTGATGCTGACACTTTCCATGAACGACCCATTTCTCAGATGATGACCTTCGTCTTACAGTATTTCTCGCGGAACTCCGTAGGACTGCAGCCCTTGCGCTTGCGAAACAGGCGGTTGAAGTTGCTCAGCGTGTTGAATCCGCAGCAGTAGCAGATCTCGCTCACGGTGTCGGTGGTGTCGATCAGGCGGCGCGCAGCGTTGCCGAGTCGGATGTCGACGATATACTCGCTCAGGTTCTTGCCCGTGTGGAGCTTGAAGAAGCGGCTGAAGGCCGACGGCGTCATACCGATCATCGACGACAAGTCCTCAAGTCGCAGGTCGTCGGTGATGTGGGTGACTATGTGGTTTTTTACCTTCAGCACGCGCCGCGAGTCGCTCTCGATGCTGACCTTGGCAAAGGCCGACGACGACAGCTCGCGGGCATCGTCATACTTCGACAGCTCGTAGAGGATATAGAACAGTTCATGGACCATCAGGAAGCTCTCCTCGATGGCCGACAGGCGGACGAGCCGCTGGTAGATGGCCATGACGGCCTGCATGGGGAACGCCAGCCCGTGCTTGGCGCGCACCAGCATCCGGTAGATGGAGCGGAAGGGGTTGGTCTTCAGCGGCGACCCCTCGCGCTCGAAGTCGAGGTAGAACTGGACGGTCACCTCGTGGATGTCCTGACTGTGGCACTCGTGCTGCTCCCAGACATGCTCCAGGTCGGGGCTGGTGATGAGCACCAGGTCGTAGTCGCCTATCACCTCGCTTGAGTCGCCCACCACCCGGCGGCAGCCCGCTGCCTGCTCGACGAAGTTCAGCTCGAACAGGTTGTGCTGGTGGATGGGGTAGGTGAACTCCTTCTTGTGGCGGTCGGCCACGTACATGAAGTCGTGCTCGCCGAGCGGCGTTATCTCGTGCAGCACCTTCGATTCCATTGTCATAGGTTCGTATCTGCTTTTGTTCTTTCGGGAAGAATGCTGCAAAGATACAATATATATTTGAAACCACCAAATTTTTTCCCTAAAGACGCCGCTTACGCTTAATTGCCTGCAGGCGGGCATCAAAAAAAGGGGCGTTTGTTTTGTTCTTATCGGCTTTTTTTGTATCTTTGCCCCCAAAATCAGCGAAGTGATGAAAAAGATACTCTTATTATTGGTCATGATTGCCGCTCAGGCGGTGGCGCTGGCAGCCCAGCCACAGTTCGGGCAGCAGCCGAAACTGGTGGTGGGCATCGTGGTCGACCAGATGCGCTGGGACTACCTGTCGCGCTATTATAATAAGTTCACGGGCGACGGCTTCCGCCGCCTGATTGACGACGGATTCTCGTGCGACAACTGTCTCATCAACTACTTCCCAACCATTACCGCCATCGGCCATACGTCGGTCTATACCGGCACGACGCCCGCCTTCCACGGTATTTGCGGCAACACCTTCTATATCGACGGTCGCAGAACCTACTGCACGGACGACTCGACCGTCAGCGTCGTGGGCACCGACAACCAGAAGAAAGGCCGGATGTCGCCCCGCAACATGCTCTCGACAACCATAGGCGACCAGCTGCGGCTGCACACCGACTTCGTGTCGAAGGTCATCGGCATCAGCTATAAGGACCGTGCCGCCATACTGCCTGCAGGCCACTCGGCTAACGCCGCTTACTGGCTTGACACGAAGAACGGGCAGTTTATCACCTCGACATACTACATGACCGAGCTGCCCGACTGGGCAAAGCAGGAGAACCGCCGCCTGAAGCAGAACCGCGACGTGCAGAAGGCGGGCGAGGACATCGGCCTCTACCCCCTCTGCGGCACCATCACCACCGATATGGCCATTGCTGCCCTGAAGGGTGAGCGCTTAGGCAAGGGGCCGCGCACCGACATGTTGTGCGTCAGCTACTCACAGACCGACGTCATCGGACATAGATACGGTACACGGGGCGACCAGACCGACCAGGCCTACCTGCAGCTCGACCGCGACCTGGGCCGTCTGCTGAAAGCCCTCGACGCCCAGGTGGGTCGCGGCAACTACCTGCTCTTCCTGACTGCCGACCACGGTGCCGCCCACAACTCGCAGTTCATGCAGGACCACAAGATGCCCGCCGGCAAGTGGGAGGATCCGGGCGTGAGGAACAGCGTTGAGGCCTATATCGCCAAGAAATTAGGCAACACGAAGCCCGTCATCATGGCCGAGATGGACTACCGCTACTACCTCAACCGTCCGGCCATTGCCGCACAAGGGCTCGACTACGAGCAGGTGAAGGCCACAGCCATCGAGTGCCTGCGCCAGACGCCCCACGTCAGCTTCGTCGTCGACTTCGAGCGTGCCGCCCAGCAGGCGCTGCCGCCCGTCATCCGCGACCGTGCCCTTATGGGCTATCACTACCGCCGGGCCGGCGACATCCTCGTTGTGCCCGATCCGGGCTATTATACGTTCGGCTCATCGTCGTCGCCCATCGGCACCACCCACGGCGAGTGGAATCCCTACGACGCCCATATCCCCCTGCTGTTCTTCGGCTGGAATGTCAGTCACGGGGCTACGTCGCGCGAAGTACACATCAACGATATCGCCCCGACCGTCTGTCAGATGCTGCACATCCAGCAGCCCAATGCCTGCACGGGCGAGGCCATCGTGGAGGTGATGAAATAATAATATAATAAGGTGGCAGTTGCCGTAGCGAGGGGTTACTTCGTTAGTTTCTTTTAGAAATTTCTGGACTCTGGTCCAAAGTCTCCTTGCGATTGTTGCACTGCCACCTTTCTCTTTTATAATTACCGTAACTAAGATGAACTATAATTCAAAGCTGAAGGGGATGGACACCATAGAGAACCACGAGGGTGGCAAGGCCTACGCCATGACGCCCGAGCTGGAGCTCTATACCGCCGTGGTGACGGCATCGCTCAGCGACACGACCTACGAGAAGGAGGACGCGCGGGTAGAGCGCATTGCCCAGCTCGTGGGTAAGGTGTCGCCGGAGTTCGTCGCCCGGCTTGCCGTCTACACCCGCACGGAGATGCACCTCCGTAGCATTCCGTTACTATTGCTCGTCGAACTGGCCAAGGTCCACAACGGCGACAGCCTCGTGGCGCGTGCCGTTGAGAAGACGGTGCTGCGGGCCGACGAGATTATGGAACTGCTGATGTGCTACCAGTGGCGCAACCCGTCGGACGATGTCCGCAAGAAGCTCGGCCACCTGTCGCGCCAGATACAGAATGGGCTGCAGCGCGCCTTCAACCGCTTTGACGAGTATCAGTTTGCCAAGTACGACCGCGACACGCTGGAAGTGAAGCTGCGCGACGCCCTCTTCCTGGTTCACCCCAAGGCGAAGGACGCCGGGCAACAGGCGCTGTTCGATAAGATCGTGAACCGCCAGTTGGCCATTCCCTATACGTGGGAGACCGAGCTCTCCGCCCTTGGACAGCAGTCGTTTGATAGTCCTGAGCAGAAGAAAGAGGCTTTTCGCGCAAAGTGGGAAGAGCTGATTCGCAGTGGCAAGCTGGGCTATATGGCATTGTTGCGCAACCTGCGCAATATGCTGCAGGCTGACGTGTCGCAGGAGGATGTCGGACGTGTGGCCGACCGCCTGTCGGACGCCGCGCAGGTGGCTGGCGCCAAGCAGCTGCCCTTCCGTTATCTCTCGGCCTACCGTGAGCTGGAGGAGGTGACCTCACTGCATACGCAGACCGTGATGACAGCCCTGGAGAAGGCGGTGAAATATTCGGCCAACAACATCGAGGGCTTCGATGAGCATACCCGCGTGCTGCTGGCATCTGACGTCAGCGGCTCGATGTGGACGCCCATCAGCAAGCGCAGTACGGTTCGCAATTACGACATTGGCCTGCTGCTGGCCATGCTCCTCAGAAACCGTTGCAAGCAGGTGGTCACAGGCATCTTTGGCGACGACTGGAAAACCGTGAACATGCCCAACGACAATATCCTGATGGCGACCCGGCAGTTGGAGAAGATTGCCAACTCCGTAGGCTACAGCACCAACGGCTATAAGGTCATCGACTGGCTCATCAACAACAACATGGTGATGGACAAGGTGATGATGTTCACCGACCTGCAGATGTGGGACAGTACGGGCCGCCAGCAGGACATTGAATTCTACTGGAAGAAGTACAAGCGCATTTCGCCCGATGCCAAGCTCTACCTGTTCGACCTCGTAGGCTATGGTCAGTTACCGCTGCGTCTTGTCTCGGGCGATGTATATCTCATTGCCGGCTGGAGCGACCGCGTGTTCGACGTGTTGTCGGCGGTCGACCGTGGCGAGGACGCCTTGGCTGCTATTACCAAAATTGACGTATAGAACGATAATCATTGAATATATGAAGAAGAGACTCTTCCTGTCGCTGATAGCCCTTGTGGTTTTGTCGGCACAGGCCAAGGTGAGGTTGTCGCACCTCGTAGGCGACAACATGGTGTTGCAGCAGCAGACGGAGGCCCGCCTCTGGGGCTGGGCCAAGCCCGGCGCCCAGGTGAAGGTGACGACGTCGTGGAGCAGTGATGTCACGACGGTGAAGGCCGCTGGGGACGGCGCGTGGATAGCTAAGGTCAGGACACCGAAGGCATCGTATGAGCCGCTGACGCTGACCTTCGACGACGGCGACGGACCGCTGACCATCCGCAACGTCTTGAGCGGCGAGGTGTGGGTGTGCGCCGGTCAGTCGAATATGGAGATGCCCGTGAAGGGCTTCTGGGGCTGTCCCGTCGAGGGCTATAACCAGGCCGTCGTCGATGCCCGCAACCACCGTGCCGTGCGCAGCGTGAAGGTGCCGAGCATCATGCGTATGGAGCCTCAGGCTGATGCGCAGTGCGAATGGCGTGAGTGCGGGCCGCAGACGGTAAGCGACTTCTCGGCCACGGGCTACTTCTTTGCCCGCACGCTGCACCAGGCCTTGGACATCCCCATTGGCATCATCGAGGCCAACAAGGGCGGCTCGCGCGTGGAGAGCTGGCTGACGAAGGAGAATCTGCAGCGGCACACCAAGGAGCCTACCGACTCGGCCGGCATCGTGGCCTTCAAGCCGGAATGGGACTACCATCGGGCGCTGGTCTGGGGCAACGGCACGTTCAGCCCCATCCTGAACAGTACGGTGAAGGGCATCCTGTTCTATCAGGGCTGCTCGAACGTCGGCGACCCTGGCAACCAGTATTCCGAACGGCTGAAGCTGCTCGTCGAGCAGTGGCGCCAGCAGTTTGCCTTGGGCGAGATTCCGTTCTACTTCGTCGAGATAGCACCCTACCACTACGACGACGTGAACGGTACGCAGGGTGCGCTGCTCCGCGAACAGCAGCAGCGGGCGGCGGAGATGATACCCAATAGTTCGCTGGTTTGCACCAACGACCTGGTCTACCCCTACGAGACGACACAGATACACCCGGCGCAGAAGCAGCAGGTGGGCGAGCGGCTGGCCTGGACGGCGCTGAACCGCGACTATGGTTTCGGGCAGGTGCTCTACAAGAGTTCTAAGTATAAGGATATGACGGTCAAAGGCGACACCGTCTTCATCCACCTCCAGGACAACTACCATGCCGACGCTCCCTTTGAGCAGATAGCGGGCTTCGAGGTGGCCGGTGCTGACCGTGTGTTCCATCCTGCCCGTGCGCAGCACTTCTGGCAGCCCGGCGGTGGCTATTGGGACGAGGCGATCATCGTGACAAGTCCCGAGGTCAGACAGCCTGTGGCCGTGCGCTATTGTTTCCGCAACTTCCAGTTGGGCAATGTGAAGAACGGCGCCAATCTGCCGTTGTTCCCCTTCCGTACAGACAATTGGTGAAAATGGGACATCCGTTAGAGAAATTCAAGTTCTGTCCGGTGTGCGGCAGTGCCCGCTGGACGGAGCACAACTTCAAGAGCAAGCAGTGCCAGGACTGCGGCTTCGTGTATTATGCCAATCCGTCGGCGGCAACGGCAGCCTTCATCCTGAACAGCCGCAACGAGCTGCTTGTGGCCCGTCGTGGGAAAGAGCCCGCCAAGGGCACGCTCGACCTCGTGGGCGGCTTCGTTGATATGTATGAGACCGTCGAGGAAGGTATGCGCCGTGAGATTAAGGAGGAGACGGGCTTGGAGGTAGACGAGGTGACCTATCTGTTCTCGGTGCCCAACCAGTATCTGTATAGCGGAATGGTCATCCACACGCTCGATGCCGACTTCCTGGTGCGTGTCGGCGACGATGCCAAACCAAAGGCAGCCGACGATGCCGCCGACTGCCTATGGATTCCTGTTGAAGATGTAAACCCGGCAGACTTCGGACTGACGTCCATTCGCCGGGCTGTGGAGCGCTTCCTCGAGGAGCGGCTCTGGGAGAAATACTAAGGCCGCGTCTGGCCTTCGCCTTCAATCAGCCATTTGTAAGTCGTAATCTCCTCCAAGGCCATCGGGCCGCGGGGGCCGAGTTTCTGTGTGGAGATGCCAATCTCGGCACCGAGGCCGAACTGTGCGCCGTCGGTGAAGCTGGTCGGCGCGTTCCAGTAGACGCAGGCAGCGTCGACATGGGCCTGGAACTTACGGGCGGTCTGTTCGTCCTGCGTAATGATGGCCTCGCTGTGGCCGCTGCCGTTCTCGTCGATGTGGGCCAAAGCCTCGTCCAACGAGCCGACGGTCTTAATGGCCAGCTTATAGTCCATAAACTCCGTGCCGAAGCTCTCGGCGGTGGCGTGTTCCAGGCAGGGGTACTGGCCGTCGAGGGCGGCGAAGGCGGGGCCGTCGGCGTAGATAATGACGCTCTTCTCGGCCAGCGGCTTGACTAGTTGATCTAGTATGTCTAGTCTCTCTAGATGAACTAGCAGGCAGTCGAGGGCATTGCAGACTGAGACGCGGCGCGTCTTGGCGTTGTTGATGATGGCCTTGCCCATCTCCAGGTCGCCGTCCTTGTCGAAGTAGGTGTTCACCACGCCGGCACCCGTCTCGATGACCGGGATGCGGGCCGTGTCGCGTACGAAGTCGATGAGCTTGCGGCCGCCACGGGGTATGCAGAGGTCGACATAGCCCACGGCGTTGAGCATTTCGCCCGTAGCCTCGTGGGTAGCGGGCAGCAGAGTCACCACATCGGGGTTGACACCGAATTTGGCCAGCACCTCATGAATCACCGCCACGCCTTCCTCGTTCGAGGTGACGGCGTCGCGCCCCCCCTTCAGCACACAGGCGTTGCCGCTCTTAAAGCACAAGGAGAAAACGTCGTAGGTGACGTTGGGCCGGGCCTCGTAGATCATACCGATGACGCCGAAGGGAACGCTGACGCGGCAGAGGCGCAGCCCGTTGGGCAGCGTCTTCTGCTTGGTGATGTGCCCAAGGGGCGAGGGTAGGGTAGCGACATTGCGCATGTCGGCGGCAATGTCCTGCAGCCGCTTCTCCGTGAGCTGCAGCCGGTCGTAGAGCGGGTTACTCTTGTCCATCTTGGCCAGGTCCTGGGCGTTGGCCTCGAGGATTCTTGTCTTGTTTTCTATGATAGCGTCGGCAACGGCATTCAGCACGTCGTTACGCTGCTGGTCGGTAAGCAGTGCCAGTGTCTTGCTGGCCTGCTTCACTCTCTTGAAAGTCTCTTCTAACTGCATTTGAATAATGTGTGTGGTGTGGTTTCTGGATGTTCCATCAGGTCGACAAGCACGTTCTCGCGCTTGCCGTTGGCAATGACGACGCGGATGCCGGCTTGCTGAATCTTCGTGGCGGTGGCGTACTTCGACTGCATGCCGCCGCGTCCGGCCGAGCTCTTCTCCGTCTGGATGTATTCCGTGAGGTCGGTATTGGGCGCCACCTCTTTGATGAGCTGCGACTGCGGATCGTTGGGATTTCCGGTGTAGATGCCATCGATATTCGACAGCAGCACGAGCGTGTCGGCCTTCATCATCTGGGCGATGAGCCCGCTGAGCTCGTCGTTGTCGGTGAACATCAGCTCGGTGACAGAAACCGTGTCGTTCTCGTTGACGATGGGCAGCACGTCGTTCTCCAGCATCACGGTCATGCAGGCACGCTGGTTGCGGTACTGCTCGCCCGGCTCGAAGTTCTCCTTCATCGTCAGCACCTGACCGACGTGAATGTGGTACTCGCGGAACAGGTCGTAGTAGAGTCCGATGAGCTTGGCCTGCCCAAGGGCTGAGAACAGCTGCCGCTGCTCCACGGAGTCCAGTTCGTGGTCAACATTGTCAAGCTCGCGGCGCCCGCAGGCCACGGCTCCCGACGACACGAGTATCACCTCGCAGCCGTGCTGGCGCAGCCAGGCTATTTGGTCGACCAGCGCCGACATACGCGTCACGTCGAGCCGCCCGTCGGGGCGCGTCAGCGCATTCGAGCCTATCTTTACAACGATTCGTTTCATTTCTCCTTACAGATTCTTTTTTATCTCTTCTGCCACGTCCTTCGTCCAGGCGGCGTCGTAGCCCGCGTTCACGTGGAGATAGCCCTGACTTGATGTGGCGATGATGACTTGATATTCGCCAGGAGCGTAGGGCGTACCGCTGTTGTTGAAGGTGACGCCGGTGATGTCGCTCTTGTCGATACGGCGTCCTTCCACGACGAGAAAGGCCTTGTAAGCGAGTATGACTCCCAACGCCTCATTGGCGCGCGCTGCATTTAGAAGTATCACGTCCTCGGGCTCGCCGTACTGTGCAGTGAGCTCGTCAACGGTCATTTCTGACGGTTTGGGGGCTTCGTTGACATCCGTGCCCCATCTACGCTGTATGAGATTGATAATAGCAGCTACCAATAATACGATGACGGCAGGGATGAAGTAACCAGCCACCGCTGCTGCTATTGCAATCGCACCCAGGAAGATGTTTCGTTTCATATCCTTAACTCTTCACTTTTCACTTCTCACTTCTCCGCATCCTTCTGGCGAATCTCCACGCGGCGGATTTTACCGCTGATAGTCTTCGGCAGTTCGTCGACGAACTCCACAATACGCGGATATTTATAAGGTGCAGTCACGTTCTTGACGTGCTGCTGCAGCTCTTTCACCAAGTCGTCGCCAGCCTTTGACTTCCACTCCTTGCCGAGAACGACGGTAGCCTTGACCACCATACCGCGGATGTCATCAGGCACACCCGTGATGGCGCACTCCACGACGGCGGGGTGAGTCATCAGCGCCGACTCCACCTCGAACGGGCCGATGCGGTAGCCGCTGGACTTGATGACGTCATCGATGCGGCCCTCGAACCAGTAGTAGCCGTCCTCGTCGCGCCAGGCCATGTCGCCCGTGTGATAGATGCCGTCGTGCCAAGCCTCGCGGGTCAGCTCTTCGTCGCGGTAGTAGTGCTTGAACAGGCCAATGGGCTTGCGGTCGCCTACACGTACCACTATCTCGCCCTTCTCACCGTCCTCGCAGCTGGTGCCGTCGGCACGCAGCAGGTCGATGTTGTACTGGGCGTTGGGGATACCCATAGAGCCGGGTTTCGGTGTCATCCAGGGGAAGGTGCCGAGCGTCATGGTGGTCTCGGTCTGCCCGAAGCCTTCCATCATCTGGATGCCGGTTTTCTCCTTGAACTTGTCGAACACGGCGGGGTTCAGGGCCTCGCCGGCGGTGGTGCAGTATTCGAGCGACGAAAGGTCGTACTTCGACAAATCCTCGCGAATCATGAAGCGGTAGATGGTGGGCGGTGCGCAGAAGCTCGTCACTTTGTATTTCTCTATCTGGCGCAGCAGCGTGTCGGCATTGAACTTCTCGTGGTCGAACACGAAGACCGTTGCGCCAGCGAACCACTGGCCGTAGAACTTGCCCCAGACAGCCTTGCCCCAGCCCGTATCGGCCACGGTGAGGTGGAGCGAGCCTTCGTGAAGATTATGCCAGAAGACGCCCGTCGTCAGGTGGCCCATAGCATAGAGATAGTCGTGGGCCACCATCTTCGGCTCGCCGCTGGTGCCGCTGGTGAAGTACATCAGCATCGTATCGTCATTCTCGTTGACGAAGGCGGGCCTTGCAAAAGGAGGAGTCTTTTGCCACTCTGACTGCCAGTCGTGGAAACCTTCGGGGATGGGCTTTCCATGGTCGGTGATGGCAATATACTGCTTCACCGTGGGACTCTCGGACATTGCCAACTGTATCTGGCTGACCACGTAGGGGTCGTCGACGCAGATGATGGCCTTGATAGAGGCGCGGGTGTTGCGGTATATGATGTCTTTCTTCGTCAGCATGTGGGTAGCTGGAATCACGATGGCGCCAATCTTGCACAGGGCGAGCATCACCACCCACCACTCGTAGCGGCGCTTCAGAATGAGCATCACGGGGTCGTTCTTGCCGATGCCGAGCGACATCAGGTAAGACGCAGCCTGGTCCGACTGCTCCTTCAGCTCTGCGAATGTAGTGCGTATCTCCTCGCCCTGGTCGTTGGTCCACAGCAGGGCCAGCCCATCGGGCTTTTCCTTGGCCCACTCGTCCATCACGTCGTAGGCGAAGTTGAAGTTCTCGGGGATAATGAACTCCAGGTTCTTGTTGTAATCCTCAACAGACGTGAACGACGTCTGCTTCAAAAATCTATTCAGGAGACCCCCCCCCTGCCCCTCCCTGCG
>JAEEGH010003596.1_pt1 | contig 40559 bp, 38 predicted proteins | sample 9134181 | NCBI WGS metagenome assembly JAEEGH01 (sample SAMN16246544, study PRJNA631951) | gut metagenome | biome: gut microbiome; feature: rumen; material: DP-attached | host: Bos | place: Iran: Karaj | collected 2018-10 | reverse complement strand
AGGCAATTATGAGAATATTCACGCATATTTGGTATAGAAGCCATCCGTTTCCTGTATACGGCTATTGCCTTGCAAGTCGAAATCTGCTATAATTAACAAATAAGGAGTATTGCGTTCAATAGAAGTGGCAAACAACAATGATTACATCAGAGAATTCGTCCTTGCGGGAGGATTTGGTTTCAGGAGGATTCATAATCGTGTCATCCAAGCTTTCCTCAGCAGCCAAAGTGTTGTTGATCATGTTTTATGACGCACTGTGCGTTACCCTGTCTGGCGGGCTTGCCCTGCTGGTGAGATTTGATTTTTCTTTCAACGGGATTCCCAAGCAGTATCTGAATCTTTGGTTTCAGTTCCTCCCGTTGTGTATTGGAGTTACGGTTTTCTGTTTTCTCATTTTACGAATGTACCGTTATGTCTGGCATAACATTAGCGTAAACGATGTGGCGAGAATGACGGTCACTGCAATCATTGTTTTTGTGATTGGAACGATCGCCTCCTCTTTACTGGGTAATCAGCAACCGCGCAGTGTGGTGTTCATGCAGTTCGTGTTTCAGCTCATTCTGTTAGTGGGAGGTCGTTGCTTTTTCCGATTCTGGGATGGCATTCACTGGGCATTCAAACAGATGCGCAGCAGTACTAGTCAACGTATTATGTTGGTAGGCGCGGGTGAAGCAGGTCATATTCTGGCTCGGGAATTGTTGACCAGCCGAAAGATCGATGCTAAGCTTTGCTGTGTTATTGACGATGATGAGAACAAGTGGGGCAAGTTTTTTGAAGGGGTACCGGTCGTAGGCGGGCGTGATGAGATACCTTCCGTTGTCCGCAATGAGGGAATCACTCAGATCCTTGTAGCGATTCCATCAGCCCCCGCTGAAGATCTCAGTACAATTCTGAATATCTGTAACTCCACCGGCGTACATACCAAGACGTTACCGGGAGTGTACCAATTCGTGACTGGAGAGGTGTCGCTTTCCAACGTACGGGATGTACAGGTAGAAGATCTGCTGGGGCGGGCTCCGGTACAGTTGAACACGCAGGCTGTGGACGGATTCATTTCAGGAAAGACCGTTCTCGTAACCGGGGGTGGAGGTTCCATTGGTAGTGAGCTCTGCCGTCAGATTGCTGCCCGGCTTCCGGAAAGGCTCATCATTCTGGATATCTATGAAAACAACGCTTATGATATCCAGCAGGAACTGTGCCGCACCTATGGCGACAAGCTGAATCTCTGCGTGGTAATTGCCAGCGTTCGGGATAAGGAACGGATCTACAAGCTTTTTGACGAACTGCGGCCGGATATCGTTTTCCACGCAGCAGCCCACAAGCATGTACCGTTGATGGAAGCCTGCCCTGCAGAAGCAATTAAGAACAATATCTTCGGCACCTATCACGTGGTTCGCGCGGCGGAAAAATACGGCGTAAAGAAGTTCGTCATGATCTCCACCGACAAGGCGGTGAACCCCACTAATGTGATGGGTGCCACAAAACGCTTTTGTGAGATGATCCTCCAGAGCCGGATGGACAGCCCGACGGAGTACTGTGCCGTGCGTTTTGGCAATGTGCTGGGCTCCAACGGTTCTGTGGTGCCCCTGTTCAAGCGGCAAATCGAGGAGGGCGGTCCAGTAACTATCACGGACAAACGGATTATCCGCTATTTTATGACGATCCCGGAAGCAGCCCAGTTGGTATTGGAGGCTGGGGCTATGGCAAAGCAAAGCCAGATTTTTGTTCTTGACATGGGAGAACCTGTGAAGATTCTGGAATTGGCAGAAAAGCTGATCCGGATGTCAGGTTACGAGCCATACCGGGATATTGAGATTCGAGAGATCGGATTGCGCCCGGGTGAAAAACTCTACGAAGAACTGCTGATGGACAGTGAAACGCTTTGTAGAACAGGCAACAGAAAGATTTTTGTAGAACAGCAGCAGAAGATAGAACCGGAGCAGATTATGAAGGACTTACAGCGGCTGGACGAGGACTTGACGAAAGAACAATTGTCGGATGCGGAACTCATAGCCGAACTGCAATCAATGATACCTACTTACCATGCGCCGGAGGAAGTCAATCAGAAGGCAGTCGCATCCATGGGAGCATGAATACGACTTAAGTGCCTGAGCTAGCGGGAGGATATGAAATGATAAGCAAGCTGCTGAATACCATGGTAAGGATAAACAACAAGATACCAGGAAAACTGGTTGATTATCTTTATCTTGCAGCATTTGCTCTAGTGTTGATTTACGATTATGATTTTCTAACTAGATTTGACCGCGGACCCTTTCGACTTGTCTATATCGCAGGTGCTGCGTTAGCCGCAATCGTGTTATTGATCCGGTTTCTAAACATCAAGAATGAGAACATGATTAGTTTAGCATTTGCCGCAGTGCTCCTTCTCATTGGCGTTTCCTATTTCCTTGCAAGGGGATCCTATTATTTCTTTGTGCTTACGCTGCTGATCGTCGGGGCAATGAGAGTGGAGGAAAAAAAGATCCTTACGGTGTATCTTCTGGTCGCAACCTTGTTTTTCGGTGCGATGCTCACGCATTTCTTTGTCACTTATCCCGACTGGAAGGAGTTGCGCTCAATTCACTTTGGGAGCATCAATACCACAGACTGCCAAGGAATGATTCTTTTCTTACTGGTGACATTCCTGTTTTATAGAGAGGAGCATATTGGCTTTACCGAAATCATAGTATGCGGAGGCATCGTGCTTTGGTTCTGGAGTTACACTCATGCCGAAATCAACATGTATTGTTCTTTGGTGTGTTTAGTTTTGGCAGGTGTTATGAAAGCAGGATCTGCCCTTGAGCTAAAAATCGGAATCAAGCCGCGGCAGGCACTTGGATATTTGGTTTCCTTCTCTTTCCTCATTTGTGCCGTCGTGATGATATTTTTGACCGCCCGATTTGATGCTGATAACGAAAAATGGAGAGCGTTGAATGAAATACTCCATCAGCGGCTGGAATCCTCGCATAGGATATACACGTTATATCCTCCCTGTGCTTGGGGCAGTGAGTATGTGCAGAATGGCTGGGGCTACCAGCCAGGAGCGAGCTATTGGGACCTGTATCCAGAATATGGGTATTCTTTTATCGATAGTTCCTATCCGCATATTCTTATCAATCATGGCTACCTGGTTTTTGCGATGATTGTGGGAGTTATGACATTTGTTTCCTTCCGTTATGCAAAGAAAGGAGACCTATATAAGGTGTTGCTTTTGGCTGTGATCGCAGTGGATTGTGCCGCGGAGGGGCATTTGAAAGAATTGTCCTGTAATGTTTGGCTCATACTGCCCTTCGCCAGGTATGCCGCTACTCCCTGTGAATATATTCCCAGGGAATAGGGCATTTCTGCGGTAGGTCAACGTTGGCATCTGATACTTAGCCAAAGCTGGAACGACTATCGGAACTGACGAGTTGGACCAACTTTAGAAGGGTTGTAAGGAGGCTATTTGATGAACCGTTATTTGGCTGATTCACGTTTTGCCGGAATAGAGCCATTCGGGGGAAAGATCTGGCTTTCCTCCCCCACGATGCACGGTGATGAGCGTTATTGGGTGAATGAGGCAATCAGTAAGAATTGGGTGTCCACCGTCGGTGAGAATATCGATGCGGTTGAGAAACTGACTGCGGAGAAAGTTGGACGTAAATATGCCGTAGCGCTTTCTGCTGGCACAGCTGCACTGCATCTTGCGATCAAACTTTGTGCGGAAACCATTTACGGTCAGCCAAAGGTCGGCCATGGCGCACTGGAGGGCCGACGGGTTTTCTGCAGCGATATGACCTTCGATGCGACGGTGAATCCTGTGGCTTATGAAGGTGGCGAAGCGGTCTTTATTGACACGGAGTATGACACTTGGAATATGGATCCTGTAGCACTGGAAAAGGCTTTTGAGATCTATCCGGACGTACGTATGATCGTTGTTGCTCATCTCTACGGGACGCCGGGTTTGATTGATGAGATTAGGGCTATAGCATGCAAACACAACGCAATGATCGTTGAAGACGCAGCGGAGAGCTTTTGCGCTACTTATAAGGGAAAACAGACCGGCGCCTTCGGAGATGTCAGCATCCTTTCGTGGAATGGCAATAAGCTGATTACCGGATCAGCTGGCGGGATGTTGCTGACTGACAATCCAGAGTGGGCAAACAAGGCCCGGAAGTGGTCAACCCAAAGCAGGGAAGATGCACCTTGGTATCAGCATGAGGAACTCGGATACAATTATCGTATGAGCAACATTATTGCGGGTATAGTACGCGGTCAGCTCCCGTATGCAGAAGAACACAGGCAGCAGAAAAAAGCGGTTTGGGAACGATACAGAAAAGGGCTGGCATGTCTACCAGTATCCATGAACCCTATCGACTTTGAAAACAGCGATCCCAATTATTGGCTGAGCTGCATGATCATCGACGAAAGCGCCATGTGCGAGACCGTCCGCGGAGAGCAGGATGCGTTGTATATCCGTGAACCGGGCAAAAGCTGTCCGACAGAGATACTGGAGTCGCTGTCTGCATTCAATGTGGAAGGGCGCCCGATTTGGAAACCAATGCATTTACAGCCTATCTATCGGATGCATGGCTTTGTCACGCGCGCAGGAAGTGGACGAGCCCGGAGTAATGCCTATATCCATGAAACTGGGATGATCGATGTAGGTGCAGATATCTTCCGCCGAGGGCTTTGCCTGCCCAGCGACAATAAAATGACGCCGGAGCAGCAGGATAAGATTATCGAGATCATCCGCAGGTGTTTTCTCTGAAAAGGCGACAGCAACTGCGAAGCAGGGAAATCCGGGCATTCTCAATCCAGTAGTGTGATGCAAGAGGAATAACATGCGTTTGTTATACGTTACGACGGTCGGCGCTACGATGGGCTTTTTCAAATCGCTGATTTGCAGGCTCATTGAAGCGCATCATACAGTGGATATCGCCACGAACGAAAGTGAGAGCAACGTTCCCGACTGCTTTCGGGAGTGGGGGTGCAAGGTTTATGGCATCTCCTGCACCAGATCGCCCTTGAGCAAAGGTGTTTTTTCAGCTGTTCGTGAGATCGAGACGATCGTCAGACAAGGAGGATACGACATCGTTCATTGCCACACGCCGATCGCCGCCGCCTGTACCCGTATCGCATGCCGGAGCTTTCGAAAAAATGGGCTCAAAGTGTTTTATACCGCGCACGGCTTCCATTTTTACAAAGGCGCGCCGCTGAAAAACTGGGTTGTCTTTTATCCCATCGAATGGCTTTGTGCGCATTGGACGGATGTTCTCATAACGATCAACAAAGAAGACTTCGAACGCGCAAAAAAAGAAATGCACGCATTGCGGGTTGCGTATGTGCCCGGCGTCGGCATCGACACGAAACGCTTCGCAGAGACGACAACGGATCGGGCAAGAAAAAGACTGGAGATCGGCGTTCCGGAAGATGCGACGCTGCTGCTGTCTGTCGGTGAATTGAACGAGAATAAGAATCATTCCGCTGTAATCAGAGCCGTGGCACGTATGGAAGATGCCGGGATACACTATGCTGTCGCGGGCAACGGAGCACTTCAGGAGGAGCTTGCCCTACTTGCCGAGACACTTAACGTCCGCGGTCAGGTGCATTTGCTGGGATATCGACAGGACGTAGCCGAGCTTTATAAGGCGGCCGATGTTTTTGTGTTTCCGTCGATCCGCGAGGGTTTGCCTGTGTCGGTCATGGAGGCGATGGCGGCGGGGCTTCCCATCGTCGCAGCGAAAAATCGGGGGACGGTCGACCTTTTGGGCGAGAGCAAAAACCCGTTTGTAGAGAGATACGATGATGTAGAAAGCTTTGCCAATGAACTGTCTTGCCTTTGCGGTGACGCGCAATTGCGGGACCGCCTGGGGAAGGCAAATCGAGAGAGGAGCAGAGTGTTCGACTCCGATGCGATCAATAAGCAGATGGCCGATATCTATCAGAACGCATTGCAATGAAAAAATGAGCAGCGTTGGCCGCATAGTATAAACGAGAAAGGGCAGTTCGATGAAGAGCATTTTGTATGTGGTCAGGTATCCTTTGCATTATACATATTCGATTATGCAAAAAGTGAATGGGCAGATTCAGTCGCTGAAAAACCTGGGATATGAGGTGTCCTTCCTTTGTTATGATGAAGGCTCTATATACCTGAACCGCAATGGGGAATTGATCCGCATATCAAAAACGACTTTTGGCCCTTCGAAACTGTATTTTCATCTGTTTTCATACATGGATCTGTATAAGTCTGCGGAGTATGTCATAAAGACATTTGGTTTTGATGTCGTGTATATTCGCGCAGCGCCGCTGAATCATTTTGCCCTGGGGATGTTCAAAGCCGCAGCGGAAAAATCGAAAGTTGTTGTAGAAATATCGACTTATTCGAAAAACGGAGTAAAAGAACCACAAAGCTTTCTTCGAAAAGTATATGGATTCTACTCGAATTCCTTATGGGAAAGAGCAACTGAATACGTTGATTTGTTTGTTCTCATTGGGGACTATGCGGACACCTACTGTGGAAGACCTGCTGTAAATATTGACAATGGAGTCTCCCTAGATGTAATCCCCATTAAAGAGTACATTGAGCCGCCGGATGGAAAGACTCATATTCTTGCAGTCGCAAGCATGTCTATGTGGCACGGCTATGACCGACTGATTAAAGGCTTCAATGAATGGGATGCACCGCAAAAAGAGAATTATGTTATTGATTTGGTTGGTGACGAAGGGGATGGATCACTGAATAAATGGAAATTGTTGGTAGATGACTTGGGCCTGAACAAGCAAATCCTTTTTCATGGAAGAAAAACAGGAGCCGAATTGTCTTACTATTATAATATTGCTTCTATTGGCGTATCGAGCCTTGGATTCTACCGATTGGGATATAAAGTTGGGTCTGTTCTAAAACTGAGAGAATATATGGCAAGGGGCCTTCCGTTCGTATATGCACATGACGATCCCGGAATCAAAGGGGACAAGCCGTGGTGTGTGAAAATTGTTAATGAAGATATACCTGTTGATATGAGTATTTTAGACGGTTTTATACAGTCGGTTAAGGGAAGACAGAACTTATCAGAGATGCTTAGAGAGTATGCTGAGCAAAACATGACATGGGAAGCACAATTCAGTAAGATGTTTTCTGCGCTTGAAGAAAACAAGTAAGCGATCAAGGAATAGTATTATCGCGAGGTAATTATGAGAGTATTAACTGTAGTTGGTGCCCGCCCGCAATTCATAAAGGCAGCAGTAGTATCGCGTGAATTAAGAAAACGTCATACGGAAATCTTGGTTCATACCGGACAGCATTTTGATTACAATATGTCAGGCCAGTTTTTTGAAGAACTGGACATTCCGGAACCGGATTATAACCTGGGTATCTCTGGTGGATCACATGCCCAGATGACTGGACGAATGATGATTGCGATTGAAGAAGTGTTAATGGAAGAGCAACCGGATTACCTTTTAGTATACGGCGATACAAACTCTACTCTTGCAGCAGCACTATCCTCCGCAAAGCTGCATATTCCAGTCTGTCATGTTGAAGCGGGAGCTAGAACTCACAGTATGACCAATCCTGAAGAGATCAATCGGATCTGTACGGATCATGTGTCTTCGCTTCTACTCGCATGCACGCAGAGCGGTTTTGATGAGATGGCGAAGGAGGGCCTGCAAAGCAGGGGCATCATTGTAGGGGACCCGATGTTTGATGCATTTGAGGAGTACAGCGAGAAAACCAATTTTACCCAGTTGAAATTGACTTGTCTGGACGGCAACGTTATTTCCGCACCTGATACGTTTTACTATCTTACATGCCATAGGGAAGAGAATACGCGTGACGATGAGCAACTCACGGAGATACTGCTTGCAACAGAACAACTCGATGCTTTGACGGTATATCCTGTCCATCCCCGAAATCGGAAAAGGGCGATCAACATTCAGCAGAAATATAGGCTCTCACGCCTTCTTCTTACAGAACCAGTTGGTTATCTGGAGAGCATTTGTCTGGTGAAGAATGCCAAAAAAGTTATAACTGATTCAGGTGGCTTACAGCGTGAAGCATTCTTTGCCGGGAAAAAATGTGTGACCATTCTCAACTTTGTTTGTTGGCCGGAGACGATGGTGGACGGTCGAAATGAGTTGTGCGCACCGAATGCGGATGAAATCATTTCTAAGCTTCAAAATCCACAGCGCATAGACGTGTCTTATCAGCCGTTTGGGGATGGACATGCTGCGGTAAAAATCGTTGAAGCAATGGAAAGAGAGTTTAAAAGGAGAGAATAAGCAAATGAGATATGCACTGATCGGCTGCGGACGTATCGCTACGAATCACATCAAAGCCGCCGCCAATAACAAGTTGGAGATCGCTGCCGTCTGTGATATCATCCCGGAAAAGATGGAAATCCTGCTGACCAAGCACGGTCTGGAGGCGGATGTGTCCATCGCGCGTTATGCGGACTATATCAAAATGCTGGATGAGGTAAAGCCCACATTGGTGAGCATCGCCACAGAATCCGGCGTCCATGCACAGATCGCATTGGACTGTATAGACCGGGGGATCCATGTCATCATAGAAAAACCGATGGCAATGTCCATGGCGGATGCCGACGAGATCATCCGCCGCAGCGAGGCAAAGGGCGTTAAGGTCTGCGCCTGCCATCAGAACCGCTTCAACATTGCTGTGCAGAAGACGCGGCAGGCGCTGGAAGCCGGTCGCTTCGGGCTTCTGAGCCACGGTTCCATCCATGTGCGCTGGAACCGAAATCGGGATTACTTCGATCAGGCGAGTTGGCGCGGGACCTGGGCGCAGGACGGCGGTTGCCTGATGAACCAGTGCATCCACGGCATCGACCTGCTGCGCTGGATGTTCGGCGACGAGGTCGAGGAGGTTTACGGAACGACGCGGCGGCAGTTTCACGATTATCTGGAGGTTGAGGATGTCGGCATGGCAATCGTGAAATTTAAAAACGGCGCGGTGGCGACGATCGAGGGGACGACCAACGTTTATCCCAAAAACCTGGAAGAGACGCTTTATATTTTCGGCGAGAAGGGTACCGTCAAAATCGGCGGAACTTCAACGAACAATATCGACGTGTGGAACTTCGCGGATGCGACCGAGGCCGACGCCGCCAATAAAGACCTGAAGGAAGCGACGAGCAACGTCTATGGCAACGGGCACACCAGTCTCTTCGCGGATGTGCTGGACGCGATCGAAACCGATCGGAAACCTTATATCGACGCTTATGCCGGCCGTAACGCGCTGGAAATAGTTCTGGCAATCTATAAGAGCCAGAAAACCGGCGCGCCGGTGAAGCTACCGCTGCAGGACTTTGCCAGTACCGATATGGCAGGGGAATTTTGAGATGGTGAAGCAGTCAAGTTGGAAGAGGAGAATGGTATTATGAGATTTGATGTGAGCAGGATCGTAAAGGGTAAACAGTTTTTTGTGGAGGGTGCTTCCTATATCGGTCGACCCAGGTCCAACACTGCGATGTATATCTCAAAAAAGGTCGAATCGCTGCTGACTGCCTTGGAAGCTGTAACGGAGTGCTTGGTTTTTGCGGAAATGGGGATCGATGTTTCGGACAGCCTGAACGCCAAACACGCTTTCTTTTTCAGCGAAAGGCCGCAGTATGATTATGCCTGTTTTGCGAATCAGTTTGCACAGGAAAAAGACGCGGAAGAACGGAAACTCAAGCTGACGCTCACGAATGGAGGCTATTATCTTTGCGAAGATTCGGTAATCGGAGAGAATGCGTATATTGAACCTGGGTGTTTTATCGGTCCGGACGTTCAAATCGGTAAGAATGCCCGCATTCTGGTAGGTTCGGTCATTCGTCATGCGACTATCGGAGATGATTTCTTATCAAATGAGTATTCGGTGATAGGTGCAAACGGTTTCACGATGGCGGAGGATGAGAGCGGAAACAAGTACAGAATACCTACGCTGGGCAGAGTGATTATCGGTAATCACGTGGAAATCGGCGTCCATAACAATGTATCCTGCGGGTCGGGTGGCGATACCGTGCTGGAGGATAACGTCAAATTAGACGCGTTGATCCATGTCGGTCACGATGTAATCATGAAAAGAAATGTTGAGGTCACTGCCGGAGCAACGATCGGCGGATTTGTGGAAGCCGGTGAAGGCGCCTATATCGGCGTCGGTGCAGTTTTGCGGAATCGCATAGCCTTAGGAGACCAATGCTTTATCGGAATGGGTTCTAATGTAACCAAATCAGTTCTCGCTGGGCAGGTCGTCGCAGGGAATCCTGCGAAACCATTCACTAAATGACGGAGGTAGAAATATGTTATTGAAAAACAAGGTTGCGGTCGTTACCGGAGCGTCCAACGGCATCGGAAAATCGATTGTCGATGTTTTTTTAGAAAACGGAGCCAGAGTTTTCGGCCTTGATATTGTTGAAACGGAGTCATGGAACGAAAATCTGACCATGCTGAAAGTAGATGTATCCAGCTTCGCTGATTGCGAACGGGTTTTCAATGAGATCATGGATACCGTTGACCGTGTCGATGTTCTTGTGAACTGCGCCGGGATCACCAGAGACGCGATGACAAAGAAAATGACAGAAGAGCAGTTCGATCTGGTCGTTGCGGTGAATCTAAAAGGCGTCTGGAACCTCACGCGTCATTTCGGACCAGCGATGCAGGAGAAAGGTTCAGGCTCGATCATCAGCATCTCCTCCGTTGTCGGCATTTTCGGTAATGTAGGTCAGACAAACTATGCAGCAACAAAAGCCGGCGTGATCGGAATGACCAAGAGCTGGGCGAAGGAGTTTTCATTGAAAGGAGGCAATGTCCGCGTGAATGCCGTTGCCCCCGGATATACGATGACGAATATGATGAAGACGGTTCCTGAAAACCTGCTTGAGAAATTTCGCGGGCAGACGATGCTTGGTCGGCTTGCTCAGCCGGTTGAGATCGCAAATGCAGTCCTGTTCTTAGCCTCTGATCTCAGCAGCTACGTAACGGGCGAAGTCTTGAACGTGAACGGCGGAATGAGATTGTAATTGAGGTAGTCGCATGAAATTCAGAGATTTGTGGAAGCAGTATCTGGAGTTGAAATCTGAGATAGACGCAGGCATTCAGCGGGTCATTGACAGTTCAGCGTTTATTCTTGGCGAGCCGGTAGCGGAGCTGGAAAACAAACTGGCGGAGTATGTTGGGAAAAAGCACTGCGTAAGCTGCGGCAACGGAACAGACGCCTTGCAGTTGGCGCTTATGATTTGGGGCATTGGTCCGGGCGACGCAGTGTTTACCTCGGATTTTACCTATTTTGCGTCCGCCGGGACAAGCTCTATTCTCGGCGCGACACCGGTTTTTGTCGATATCGACCTTGCAACCTTCAATCTGGACCCGGATGATTTGGAATCGCAGATCCGGAGGGTGCTTGAGGAAGGCAAACTCGTGCCGAAGGCGATCGTCCCGGTCGATCTGTTTGGCCAGCCGGCTGATTATGACAGGATCCTTCCCATAGCGGAGAAATACGCCTTAAAGGTACTTGAAGACGGCGCGCAAGGCTTTGGCGGCAAAATACGGGGGAGAAATGCCTGTTCTTTTGGAGATATTGCAACGACGTCCTTCTTCCCGGCGAAACCCCTGGGCTGCTACGGCGACGGCGGTGCGATCTTCACCGATGACGACGAGGTCGATGCGCGTCTGCGTTCCCTACGGGCACAGGGAAAAAGCCCGATCGACAAGTACGACAATCGGGAGATCGGCATGAACAGCCGTCTCGATACGATCCAGGCTGCCATTCTGCTCCCGAAGTTCCGGGCATTTTTGGACTATGAGCTTGAGGCTGTGAACAGAGTTGCCGTGTGGTATTCAGATCGGCTCAAAGAAAAAGCCGTCGTGCCGACGGTCCTGCCCGGCTTCCTTTCCTCTTGGGCGCAGTATACGATCCTGCTGGATGACCAGGAGCAGCGGGACACAACGCGCTCAAAGCTCTCTGCGCAGGGCATTCCATCCATGATCTACTATCCGCGAGGTCTGCATCAGCAGCAAGCTTACGAGTGGATGGGACTGTGCGACGCTGACTATCGCAATACCGTAGAAGCGACAAAACGCTGCCTGAGTCTTCCCATGCATCCTTACCTGAAGGAAGAAGAAGTTGAGGCGATTTGCGCAGCAATTTAGCGGGACGACTCTGCGCCTTTCAATGCCTTTTTCACGAAGGAGTATAAGAGATGGAATTCAATGGGGTTTATCACGGGCTGATCTCAGGAAAAGAGAAGCTCGCGGTCGTCGGACTCGGCTATGTCGGTATGCCGCTGGCGGTGGAATTTGCAAAGCACGTGCCGGTGATCGGCTTTGATATTAATGAAAAGCGCGTCAACGAGTATAAGAATGGAATCGACGCGACCAACGAGATCGGTGAAGCAATCAAGAATACGGCCGTCGAGTTTACCGCTGACGCAACACGGCTCCGGGAAGCGCGTTTTCTGATCGTAGCCGTGCCCACGCCGGTCAACGAGGATACCACCCCGGACTTGCGCCCCATTGAAGGTGCATCTCGCACAGTGGGACAGAATCTCTCGTCGGGTGCCGTCGTTGTGTTCGAATCCACGGTCTATCCCGGCGTGACCGAGGATGTCTGTGTGCCGATCATCGAGAAGGAGTCCGGCTTGAAATGCGGCGTGGACTGGAAAATCGGGTACAGTCCGGAGCGGATCAACCCCGGCGACCGCGTGCATACGTTGACCAATATTCGGAAGATCGTATCCGGAATGGATGCAGAATCCGCCGAGGTGATCAAAAAGGTTTACGATATCATCATCAAAGCCGGGACTTTTCCAGTCTCCAGCATCAAGACCGCCGAGGCCGTCAAGGTCGTTGAAAACAGCCAGCGGGATATCAATATCGCATTTATGAATGAAGTCGCCATGATCTGCGACCGCATGGGCATCGATACGGACGAAGTCCTTGCCGGCATGAACACAAAGTGGAATGCGCTTGGGTTCCGGCCCGGCTTGGTTGGCGGACACTGCATTGGAGTCGATCCATACTACTTGACGAATGCCGCTGAAAAGCTGGGATATCACAGCCAGATCATCCTGAACGGCCGCAAGGTCAATGACAGCATGGGCGCTTTCGTCGCAGATGCTGCCATTCGGGAGATGATAGAGGCGGGACTCGCGCCGAAAAAGGCGACGGTTGTGATTCTCGGTATTACGTTCAAGGAGAACTGCCCGGATACGAGAAACAGTAAGGTGGTTGACGTCATTGACCGGTTGAAGGAGTATGGGATCGATCCAATCGTCACCGACGATTGGGCTGACGTAGCTGTGGCAAAGAAAGAGTATGGCGTGGATGTGATCCCGTTCGAGCTTCTTCCGAAAGCAGACTGCGTGATTGTGGCGGTTGGCCATAGCGCATATCGTTCCATGTCCATGATGCAGTTGAAGGGACTGTTCAGGGAAGACGCTTTGGATGAAGAACGAGTTCTGATCGACGTGAAGAGTCTGTACCGTATGGATGAATTGAAGGCTTCCGGCATGAGGTTCTGGAGATTGTGATTCGAGTGAGGTTGAAACAATGCGTTCACAGAGCCAACCGTTTACAGTCAGCAATAACGCTTGGTTCCTTAGCGGAATGAAAGGACTGGAATCAATCATATGTCGAGAAACTTGCGCCTGTGTCGTATGGGGGAGTTTCCTTTACCACAGTTTGAAGTTTTGAGGACGATTACTGTAGTTTTAGGTGAAGTCAGTTGGTTTATATAGTGTTGTTTTCAGCGATTGTCCTTTCATATTTGGCGGAGAAAAGAAAGAAAAAAGTATACGTTTGGCTTTTGATATTGGTAATGAGTATGTTCGTAGGGTTCCGTTCCGAGGATATCGGAGCGGATACCCCTATGTATTATCAGTTGTTCGAAAACATGATGAACAAGAATGTCTATTCGCCAAATGTTGAGCGTACATTTTTGTTGATTAGTCACTTTTTCCTCCGGTTTCTGAGTATAGAATGGCTGCTGTTCCTATTTTCGCTTGTGACCAACAGCTTGATCATTTTCAGGCTTTGGAGTCTCAGGGACAAAGGCTCGTTTGCCATTATGGTCACGGTTTATTCCATTATTTACTATCCGCAGACAGCAAATATCATAAGGCAATGTATGGCAGTTGCTCTTGTGTTCTATGGAACGAAATATCTGGAGCAAGGAAAAAATCTGAAATACCTGATTTTTGTGGTTCTTGCGTTTTGCTTTCATAGAACGGCTCTGCTGGGAATTGCATATTATCCGTTATACTATTTGATCAGCAACAGAAAATTGGAAAAGAAGAGAAAGGCATTGCTGATTTCACTCATCCTTTTGCCAATTGGCACAACCTTTTACCTGACACGCATCAGCGGAACCTATACCAAGTATTTCCTTGTTTCCAACAACAGCTTTGGCTTTTTGTATGTGGGAGAGCTGTGTGTTGTCATACTGTTCCTTTTTCTGGGATTCCGATCCATTAAAGTTAGAGAGAACAAGGAGACCGTGATCTGGTGTAAGCGAGCGATCGTGTCCTATGTGGTCGGCATGCTGCTTTCCTCTGCGGGATATTTTCAAACCTCGTTATATAGAATGGGATTATACTTCATCGTCTTTGATATGGCGTATATTCCCTTCGTTTCAAGCAAAGGCGTTCACAAAAGAGTATTCAAGGTCATTTATACGCTCTTCATCCTGTTTATGTTCGTGAACGGTTACAGATCGGGCTGGTCTGGATTGCTGGAATACAGCTCGTGGCTGAGCCAGCCCTGAAGAACAGACGTATGAGTTAGAACCGATTGAAAGGAACTGTGATATGGCTAAGGGGGGAAAAACGAATATCATCCAGCACTTCCTGACGATCGGTATGGGTTCGATCCTGAATATGGTGATCGGCTTGATAACAACTCCGATCCTTACGAGGATCGTTGACCCCACAGAATTGGGGCAAATGTCGATCGTCACCACGTATTCGGCAATCGGCTCCATGGTGTTGTGCTGCGGGCTCGATCAGGCATTGTTCCGTTTCTTTTATGAAAAGGACGCCATTGAATATAAGCGGGGACTGCTGAGATTTTGCTTCAGCTTTTCAACCGTCGGGGCGCTGAGTTCGTTTATCATCGTTTTCGTTTCGATGAAGCTGAAGGTCCGTTTTGAGTTTTCAGCGGCGATCATGTTTTTGCTTTGCGTTCATATTACGACTACGATCTGGGACAGAATATCCTCTTACGTACTTAGACTTGATTACAAAAGCAGGCAATATGCGATGTGCAATGTGATGCGGCGGGTCGTCTATTTGATTTTTGCGATTGTCCCCGCACTGATCCTCAAATCGCACTATCTGCTGATTCTCATCATTGCGTCAATCTTGTCTGTGTTCATCACCTTCCTATATGCGGTCGCCAGTTCCAAGGAATTGTGGCGGTTTGGACAATCGGAACGGATCGAAAACAAAGGCGAGATCGTCAGATTCGCTTTGCCGCTGATCGTATCGATGAGCTTGGGGACGCTGTTCCAGGCAATCGACAGGATGTCGATCAATGCTTTTTGCACATATGCGGACGTGGGTATTTACTCCAGTGCTCAAACGATCATATCGGTTTTCGCAATTATCCAGACGACGTTCAATGCGGTTTGGGTGCCGATACAGGTCGAGCATTATACGAAGCATCCGGAAGACACGACGCTGTTCCAAAAAGGGAACCAATACATGACGGTAGTCATGTTCGCACTGGGAATCGCTCTGATTGCGACAAAGGATATCGTCGTGTTCTTGCTGGGAGCCAAATACCGGGCGGCAGTTACAGTCGTTCCGTTTTTGGCAATTGAGCCGATCATGTTGACGATTTCAGAAACGACACAGGTTGGCATCGGTTATTCAAAAAAGAGCTATTTGGGGATCATCATCACGGGAGCATCGTGTCTGGTCAATTTTCTGGGCAATAGATTATTGATCCCGATGATCGGGATCAGAGGTGCGGCGATTTCAACGGGATTATCCTATATCGCATTCTTCGCGCTGAGAACAGCCTTTTCGAATCGGTATTTATATGTGGACTATAAGATCAAACGAATGCTGCCTCTGCTGTTTGCCACGCTGATGTTCTCCTTTATTGGTACGTTTTATAGTTCAGTCGCGGGCAGTATCGCTGGATTCTTCGTCTGTTCTGCCGTTCTGATCGTGCTGTATCGAAATGTGATCCGGCAGATGTATATTGATTTGATAAGTCAAATCAAAGATATGAAATTACGGAGAAGTGAATCATGATCGATCTGCATGTTATTCAGAATTGCGCCGTCATGAGGGATACGATCTCAACTTGCCACAAATATGTCGATGTGGAAACCACGCCGTTCATTGTGCTCGGAAGTGGGCGCTACAGAACGGATGACTTCGAGAATATTGAAACGGTATCTGATTCCTACAAGAACATAAGATACTTATATAAGCGGATGAAAGCGGCCGACAGAGTGCATGTTCACGGCCTGTTTTCTTTTCCTTTGATCCTGCTTCTTGCGTTTTGCAGCTCCGTCGGGAAAAAAACCTTGTGGTATATCTTCGGGGATGACCTTTATTGCCTGAGCAGCCCGAAGAATACCATAAAAAACAAGATCCACTTATACCTGAGAAAGCGTGCATACAGGAATATCTCTTCCGTAGCCACAACGGTCCGCGGCGATTATTTGCTTTTGAAGCAGATCATGCAGCGAGACTATACATTCTGTGAATTGAGATACGGACCCGGTAGCATCGAGATGATCGAGCCTTATATATCTGAAGTTCACAAGCATGACAAGATAAACGTGCTGATCGGGAATTCAGCCACAAGAACAAACCATCATATCGATGTTTTCGAGAAAATCAAAAGGATCGTCACGGACGATTTCGAAGTATATGTACCGTTGTCTTACGGAGATACTCAGTATGCCGAGGAGGTGATCGAAGCAGGGAAAACCATACTGGGACTGGCATTTCATCCGATGACTGAGCTGCTTCCGCAAGACGAGTATTTCAGGTTCCTGGCGAGTATCGACGTAGCGGTCTTTGCATGTGACAGACAGCAGGCCATGGGGAATATCCTGGCGCTGTTGTTTGCCGGGGCAAAGGTGTACTTAAGGAACGATACCAGCATGTGGGGTTATTTTGCCGATGAATACGGGGTCGCAGTTTTCGACTACGGTGATTTGGACTCGATTTCAGAAGCAGATTTCAAGAAGATGGATTTTGATCTTCAGAAGCAGAGATCGCTGATGCGGGATTTGACGGATGAAAAAAAACTTGCGGATAACGCTCAAATGATCAATATTTCTGCTCAAAAGAAATGAAATGCTCGAAACTATCCCACAACAGCACTTGAACATGGTTATATAATGTCAGGAGGTACTGATGTGATCCCATTTAATATCCCACCGCTCGTTGGGGAAGAAATAGAATATGTAAAACAAGCAATTGAGTCACATAAGATATGCGGTGACGGGCAGTTTACAAAGCTGTGCCATGGCTGGCTGGAGGAGCATTTCCGTGCACAGAAAGCACTGCTGACCACCAGCGGGACGACCGCTCTGGACATGGCGATGACGCTCTGCGATCTTCAGCCGGGCGACGAGGTGATCCTTCCCAGTTACACCTTCTCAAGTACGGCGACATCTGCGGTTATGGTCGGTGCGAAGCTAGTATTTGTGGATGTCCGCCCGGATACCATGAACATCGATGAAACGAAGATAGAGGACGCGATTACAGAGCGGACGAAGGCCATCATGGTGATGCATTACGCCGGCGTTGCATGCGAGATGGACACGATCATGGACATCGCGCGGCGCCACGGGCTGATCGTCGTGGAAGACGCCGCCCAGGGCGTGATGAGCACCTATAAGGGGCGGTATCTCGGCACCATCGGCGATCTGGGCTGCTACTCTTTCCATGAGACCAAGAATTTTTCCATGGGCGAAGGGGGCGCGCTTGTCATTAACGACCCAAAGTATAACGACCGTGCGGAGATCATTCGGGAGAAGGGAACCAATCGCGCCCGTTTCTTCCGGGGCCAGGTGGACAAGTATACTTGGGTTGACCGCGGCGGCAGCTATTTGCCGAGCGAACTGAATGCGGCCTACCTGTGGGCGCAACTTCTGCGTGCTGATGAGATCACGTCGGACCGAATGGCGACCTGGAATGCATATCGGAAAGCCTTTGCGCCGCTTGCGGACGCCGGACGGATTGAGCTTCAAACTATACCGGACGGCTGCGTGCACAATGCCCATATGTTTTATATCAAGTGCCGCGATATTGAGGACCGGACAAGATTTATCCAATACATGAAGAAATACGATATCGGGTGCTCCTTCCATTATGTTCCCCTCCATTCGGCTCCTGCAGGACGGCAATACGGACGCTTTCATGGAGAGGATATCTACACGACGGCCGACAGCGATCGGTTGGTACGACTGCCTATGTATTATGGATTGTCTGAGGAAGACCGGCAGACCGTGATTCATGCAGCTGAAGGTTTTTTTGAAGATTGATCCGTTTCAGTTCCATCAGCTGTCGGAACGACTGCTGATCAAGCATTACGAAAGAGCAAAGTCTTCCATTTAGGCAAAGGTTAAACACGTCTTTGGCGTGGTTAAGAAGTTTTCAAATACCGAAAGACATGATACCGAGGTTTGGAGAAGCAAACCGAAAACTGAACATGATGTTTGCGCTGGCAAACCTGTATCTGGCTGACAAGCACGGTTTGTTGCCTGATTCGGTGCGCTTTGCAAATGAAAAGCGAGAGCTTTCCACAGGCAATTCCGCTCCACAGCCTTGGCACTATTTATTCAAGCCTATTGCACGGTGTTGCCTTAATTGTTGTAAAGGAGAAAGACGGATGAGAGTTGTAGATGCAGTGTGGGAGCAGCGCAATCTCGGCGTGACCTGCTATGAGATAAGCATAACGGGAAATGATGAGTTGGGAGTCATAAAAAGCGCATATGACGGAGTGGAAGAACAAGACTACATGGTGGTGAAAATAGCATCGACCAACTCTCCCGCAGTACGTTTTTTTCAAGAACAGGGCTATAGTTTTATTGAAACGGCGATCACAATGATACACCGCATGAGAGATTTTCCGCTCAATGAAAAGCTAAAGGCTCTATGTGAGCAATGCTCATGGTCCATGATGCAGGAAGCAGATTTGGAGGTATTAAACCGTCAGATCGACAAAGGGATATTTAAAACTGACAGGGTATGCCTGGATCCCGTCTTCACCAAAGAGCAGGCGCAAAACCGCTATAAGATGTGGATAAAGGATGTGCTCGATCGTGGGGGCGAGGTTTATAAAGTGGTCTATCGTGGCGAGAGCATCGGCTTTTTTTGCGAACCGTTGGCAGGGGTTTATGATGGATACGAGGAGCAGGGGTTAGGGCTTTGCGTACAGTATGCGGGACTTCAAAACGCTGTTATGCATGGAAAAAAGATTGCTACGACGCATATATCGGGAAATAATCCTGCTGTCTTACGTATCATGCAATCGCTGGGATTTCAGGTAAAATCCATAGAATACGTTTTCGTAAAGCATCCGAATGCCAAAGCTGAATGATGAAAACGCAGGCAGTTGTTATCGACAGCACGACAGCGTCTGCCGATCATCGCTGAGAACGATGATCGGCTGAGTCAATAAGCTGTGATCGGCGCTCCGCTGTGGGATGCAGTTAGACAGCAAAACGTTAAAACAGATAGAAAGGCATTGGAAGATGAAAGGTATCATTCTTGCCGGGGGAAAGGGCACCCGCCTTTATCCAATGACGAAAACCGTATCAAAACAATTGCTTCCGGTATATGACAAACCGATGATCTATTACCCGCTGTCGATTCTTATGCTGGCAGGGATTCGTGAAGTGCTGATTATTTCAACACCTGAAGATACACCAAACTATCAGCAGCTCCTCGGCGACGGGGTGCAGCTCGGCATGCGCTTTGCATACAAGGTGCAGGAAACGCCGCGCGGACTGGCGGACGCATTCATCTTGGGAGAGGAGTTTATCGGCGGCGACAGCGTTTGCCTCATTCTCGGTGACAACGTTTTTTACGGACAGAATATGACGTTAACGCTGCAGGAGGCCATGGCGAATAACACAGGCGCGACGATCTTTGGGTACCCTGTAAAGGACGCCCGCGCTTTTGGCGTCGTGGAGTTTGATGAGAATCACAAGGTACTTTCCATTGAGGAGAAGCCGGAGCGGCCGAAAAGCAATTACGCCATCCCCGGTCTTTACTTCTATGACAACCGCGTGATTGAGATTGCGAAACACGTGAATCCTTCTGCCCGTGGCGAAATCGAAATCACCTCTGTGAACAATGCGTATCTTGAGTTGGGCGAATTACAAGTTACCTTGCTGGGGCGCGGCATGGCGTGGCTGGATACCGGAACGCCTAGTAATATGCTCAAGGCTGCGGAATTCGTGGAAGCCGTGCAGGGCCGGCAGGGTTTTTATATCGCGTGCATCGAAGAGATCGCGTGGCGGCGCGGCTTCATTTCGGCGGCACAGCTTCGGGAACTGGGAAACACTTTGAAGATGACGGATTACGGGCAGTATTTACTGGCCATTGCAAAAGAAGGGTTTTGAAATGACGGTTCTGGTGACTGGCGGCGCCGGTTTTATCGGGAGTAATTTCATTTTCTATTCGATGGATGCTCACCCTGAAGATCGGATCATTTGTGTGGACAAACTGACATATGCGGGAAACCTTTCAACGCTGAGACCGGTGATGCATAAAGATAACTTCCGCTTTGTAAAACTGGATATCTGTGACAGAGCAGGCGTGTATACATTGTTTGAAGAAGAAAAACCGGAAGTCGTAGTCAACTTTGCCGCAGAAAGCCATGTTGACCGCAGCATCGAGAACCCTTCGATTTTTCTGCAGACGAATATCATCGGAACAAGCGTACTGATGGACGCATGCGCCAAATTCGGGGTCGGTCGCTTCCATCAGGTCGGAACCGACGAGGTCTATGGAGACCTTCCACTGGACCGCCCCGACCTCTTTTTCACGGAGACGACGCCAATATGCACCTCCAGTCCTTACAGCAGCAGTAAAGCAAGCGCGGACCTGCTGGCCATGGCTTACCAACGAACTTATGGGTTACCGGTGACAATATCTCGCTGTTCCAATAACTATGGGCCTTATCAGTTCCCGGAAAAGCTGATCCCACTGATGATTACCAACTGCTTGAACGATAAGCCCCTCCCGGTATACGGCGAGGGACTGAATGTGCGTGACTGGCTCTTTGTAGAAGATCACTGCAAGGCCATCGACCTGATCATCCGAAAGGGTCGGATAGGAGAAGTCTATAACATTGGCGGACACAATGAAATGCGTAACATCGATATCGTAAAGCTGATTTGCGCCGAGCTGGGCAAGCCGGAATCACTCATCGCCCATGTGACTGATCGAAAGGGCCACGATCAGCGATATGCCATCGACCCGACAAAAATCCACACAGAATTGGGTTGGTTACCGGAAACAATGTTTAAAAACGGAATCAAAAGGACCATTAGGTGGTACGTGGAAAACCGTAGCTGGTGGGAGGAAATCATCAGCGGGGAATATCAGGATTACTATAGGAAAATGTACGGGAACAGATAACGTGTCTGACGGAAGATTAGGAGTGGGCGAACAAAGGGGGCAAGTGGTCCACGCAGAGCCGCGAGGATGTGCCTTGGTATCAGCATGAGGAACTCGGCTACAACTCCCGCATAATTAATCGCATTTGCTGGCATTGTGCGCAGGCAGCTTCATTATGCTGAAGAGAACAAAGCGCAAAAAGGCGATAAGGGAACGGCATCGGGAAGAACTAGCAGATTTGCCCGTATCCATAAACCCGATAGATTTTAAAACAGCGATCCGAACCACTGGCTGGGTTGTATGATTCTTGACGAGGGTGCTTTGTGCGAGATTGTCCGAGGCGAGCAGGAAGCGATGGATATATCAGTTAGCCGGGAGAAAGCTGCCAGACGGAGATGCTCGAAGCGCTGGCAGTGTTCAATGCGGAGGGCCGCCCGAACTGGAAACCGATGCACTTGCAGCCGATCTACCGGACGCACGGCTTTATTACGCGTACAGGCAGCGGCAGGGCCCGCAGCAATGCATATATCAAGGAGACTGGAATGGCGGACGTCGGAGCAGATATCTTCCGTCGGGGACTGTGCTTGCCTTCTGATAATAAGATGACTACAGAACAGCAGGACAGAGTTATCAAGATTATTCATCGGTGTTTTGGGTGAACTGGAGGGGCAAACTGTCATGCCTTCGATAAAGCAAGCCTTTTTAAGAGTGTGTCCTGAATCCCTGATAAAGCCGGCGCTGAAAGTCGTACGAAAAGGCAGGATTTTTCGCTACAGAATAGATTTGGTTTTGCATAGAAGGGAGAAGTCAGTTTTTTGCCCTTGTTGTGGCCTCAGATGCAGATCGTTTAATGGAGATAATTATTTAGACAATCCAAGTAGGTTCAATCCTGAACGATATAAACACACCAGACAGGATGTGCTGTGTCCGATGTGCAGAGCACTACCGCGCCATCGAATATTGGCACTTTGGTGTGCGGAGCATATCGAGAAATTGAAATCATCGAAGATCCTCTATTTTGCTCCAGAGTACAGCATGATTCAATGGATGGACAGGAATGGGATTTCATATACAACTGCGGATCTGTATGCAGAGGCAGATCTTAGGTTAGACATTCAAGAAACAGGACTTCCTGATGAGTCATATGACGTTATCATTGCGAATCATGTTCTGGAACATGTGGATGACTTCCGAAAAGCATTACGAGAGATGCGGAGGATCCTGCGAGAAGACGGGGTGTTTATCTGCTCTTTCCCAATGGATCAAAATGTCGAACTGTTAGATGAAGAAGCAGAACCGCTTTCAGAATCAGAACGCATCAAGAGATTTGGACAGAATGATCACAAACGCGTGTTCGGGATGGAGGCTGACAAGCTTCTTTCAGAGGCCACCTTTGTGGTACAAGTGATAGACGGGGCTGATTATCCTGACGAGATACTTCCCGTTATTGGACCAGCCGATTACGATATCAATCGTTTGTTCTGCTGCATAAAGAAGGGAAACTGAAATTGGAATGGCGATAAGCATAATCATCCCAGTTTATAATACAGAATCATACCTGCGAAAATGCCTTGACAGCATAGTCAACCAGACCTATAGGGAATTGGAGATCATCATAATTGATGATGGATCGACAGATGGAAGCGGAGAAATCTGTGACGAGTATAAAATGTCCGATTCACGAATACGCGTCTTTCACACAGAAAATCGCGGATTATCTTGTGCACGAAACCTTGGCCTCGACGAAGCAAAAGGCGAGTGGATAGGTTTCGTAGATTCAGATGACTGAATCGAGATAGATATGTACGAAGCGCTCTTGAACAGAGCAGTTGAGACCGAAGCAGATGTTGTTGAATGTGGAGTGATTCAGGAATACCCGAACAGAGTTGAAACTTGGAAAAGAGAAAAGCGGTTGATGAAGCACGCAGACGCTTTCAAAGCGCTGTTATGTGAGGACTTATCTGATGCTGTATGGAATAAGCTTTATAGATCGGATTGCTTCAAGGACATCCGCTTTCCTGGGGAAAGAGTATATGAGGAGATAGCCACAACATATCGAGTATTTGATGCGGTAGATAGTATCAGTACCATAGAAACAAACGAGTATCATTACTGTCAACGTGAAAGAAGCTTGACAAAAGTTCACAATATGAGCAATTTTGCAGGATTCTGGCTGTCCAACAAGGAACGGTATGAGTATCTGCAGAATAAGGTGGACGAAGAGTCAAGGCGGATATTATTGCAGAAATGCGCTATAGCGATATGCCGGATGTGGTCGAATTACTATAATTGTAAAGCAGAGGAGAGAATTGCGACTCAAGAGATCATAGAGGATATGCACGTTTTTGCATGCCGCAATTATCCGATGCTTGGAGAAAGAACGTGGAATTTGCCAATGCGACTTGGTATCCTGTTTCCACATTTTAACAGCGCGATGTCTTTGCGAATGGCTTCAATATTGAATAGAGCATATAAGATGTTGAGAGGAAAAAGTGGAACATAAACCTTTTGGACCATATGAGATGTTCGTAAAGCGCCCATTGGACTGCATTCTTGCCCTAGGAGCGCTTGTGGTGCTCTCACCGATTCTGGTAATAACTGCGATCCTGGTGAGGACGAAACTCGGCTCACCAGTGTTGTTCACACAGGAACGTCCGGGCAGGGATGAAAAAACCTTCAAGCTCTTCAAGTTTCGAACGATGACGGATGAACGAAATGAGAACGGTGAACTACTTCCGGATGAAGAGCGTTTAACTAGCTTTGGAAAGATGCTTCGCACAACATCGCTGGATGAGCTTCCGGAACTGTGGAACATCATTAAGGGCGATATGGCTCTCGTCGGGCCGAGACCTCTGCTGGTCAAGTACTTACCGCGCTATTCCCCGGAACAGCACAGGCGTCACGAAGTACGTCCCGGATTAACCGGATACGCCCAGGCACATGGCAGGAACGCTGTCACGTGGGAAGACAAGTTCAAAATGGATGTTTGGTATGTCGATCACTTAACATTTAAAACCGACGTCGGCGTGATTATTGACACTGTTAAAGCCGTCCTGAAGCGGGAAGGCATCAGCGGCGGCGGCGAGGCTACGATGTCGGAATTCCTCGGAATGGAAACTAGGGAATGAACCATGCATACGGGAGATGCGATTCGTGAATATCGGGAAAGAGCCGGGTTTTCCCAGAAGACCCTGGCTAAAGCGCTGCATATTACGGACAAAGCCGTCTCAAAATGGGAGCGAGGGCTCAGTCTTCCCGATGTTGCCTTGCTCCCGAAACTTGCGCTTCTGCTGGATACCGATATTGAACAGTTGCTGTCCAGGAGTATGGAAGAGGAAACGTGGGCGGGATTGATCGAGATCGATAACTGCGATTTATCGCAGATCGTTTATGATAAACCACTGGTTTATTATTTACTCATGCACTATTCGCTCGCAGGAATCAACACCATTCATTTTCAAACCTCAGAGCAGAATGAGGATTATCTTAAAAGCCTGCAGCTCACGGCGCTCGGCTTTGACGTCCGCTTCGACAGACCGGAAGAGAAGAACGTGATGCTTCTCACGCATCCGTGGTTTTTGTTTGGCTCTGACCTTACAGAGCAGTTTCGTGGAGCAATGCTGACGAAAAGAATGCTCAAGGTCGTTCCAGCGAATCAGGAGCCAGTGTTTTTCTTTATTCCGGGCGATATGTTAGCCATGTATTACAGCGATAAAAAACGGTTCTTCAAAAGGCTCAACAAGCGGGATCTCGGCAGAGGAATGATCTGCTTGGATATGAGCGATCATGACAGAATCCTTGATGTTGCTATGTTCGTGAGAACGTATCAGAATAATGTTGGTCTGTTGATCGGGAGCCTTGAAGAAATCGCATATAAGAAAGGACTTATCAATGACAAGCAACTTGACGGGTATTGCGAAAAAACGGCGTACGGAGAGCTTTTGAGAAGAATAAAAGGTGAACTGACAGTCGGTTGAGGCATGATCCCTGATTGCTCTATAATTAGTAGAAGGGGGCAGGCTGGCCGCCCGTTGAAGTCGCGCAGAGGAGTGGATGTAGGTGTCGATCGAAGTGGGAAAGAGGATCCCTTTTACAATCGAATGTGTTGAAGGCGTTGAATGCGTTGAAAGAGCTGAAGAAGCCGTCCTGAAAGCAGAAGAGAACGAAGCCTGGGATCCGAAGTATTTGGAGGAATTGACTGAAAAACGCCGGAAAGCGAAGGAAGGCGGCGGCGAAAAAAGGATAGAAGCGCAGCACCGGAAAGGAAAACTGACGGTTTGGGAGCGTATCGATTATTTGTTCGATGCTGGTTCATTTCAAGAAGTGGGTTCCTTGGTAGAGTCCAGGTTTACGGACTTTGGTATGGATAAAAAGAAACTGCCTGGCGATGGAGTGGTCACCGGTTTTGGCACCATCAATGGTGTTCCCGTCTATGTTGCAGCCGAAGATTTCACCGTGATGGGCGGCACCTACGGTGAATATCACAGCAGAAAGATCGTCCGGATTATGGATATGGCGTTCCAATCGAAAGCCCCGTTCATCACTATTAACGACTCCGGAGGAGCAAGGATAGAAGAAGGGATTAGCGGCCTTGATGGCTATGGCGATATGTTTCTTCGTCATACAAGGGCCTCCGGAAAGATCCCACAAATCGCAGTGATTATGGGACCCTGTGCTGGCGGCGCTTGTTACGGACCTGCACTTTGCGATTATGTGTTCATGGTGGAGAAAAGCTCACAGATGTTTCTCACAGGCCCGGCTGTTGTTAAAACGGTGATGGGAGAGGAAATCAGTACAGAAGCCCTGGGCGGCGCAGCGGCGCACAGTTCCTACAGTGGAGTAGCGCATTTTAAGTATCCGTCTGAATACGAATGCTTGGATGGTGTGAAGAGGCTTTTATCTTATCTTCCCAAAAACTACAGAGAAAAGCCCACACGAATCATTGGTAAAGCCCGGGATCTTTCCGATGAACTTCAAAAGATCGTTACAGACAATCAACGCCGAGGATATGACGTTCACAAGGTCATCGGTACTTTTGCAGACGAGGACAGCTTCTTTGAGGTCCATAAGGATTTCGGGAAAAGCATTGTTGTTGGTTATTGTCGGATTGATTCAGAAGTGATTGGCATCGTTGCCTCAAATCCGATGATTACGGGAGGTTCTTTGGATATTGATTCGAGCGAAAAGGCGGCGAGATTTGTTCGCTGCTGCGATTGTTTTGGTATCCCACTACTGACCATCATTGACGTACCCGGTTTCATGCCCGGATCAAAAATGGAACACGGAGGGATCATTCGGAGAGGCGCGAAGCTTCTGTATGCTTATTGTGAAGCGAGCGTACCGAAGGTCAGCCTGATTCTGCGGAAAGCATATGGCGGCGCTTATATTGCCATGAACAGTAAGGGTATGGGTGCGGACATCGTATACGCATGGCCTATCGCGCAAATTGCCGTGATGGGAGCCGAAGGCGCTGTTGACATCATGTATAAGCATGAGTTGGAGAACGCTTCGGAACCGGACAAGACTAGGGCGGAGAAAATATCTGAATACAATGCTAACTTCATGTCTCCATATATTGCCGCACGATTGGGAATCATAGATGAAGTCATCGCTCCGGAGGAAACGAGAAGGAAGATTCGGACGGCGTTTGAGAGCTTGAGTTCAAAGGAACGTAGTGAATTAAGCTATTCACATGGGAATATCCCTCTATAGTATTCCTTTTGTTATAAACACACTACAAGCACAGCGGACGGAATTGTCAACAACAAAAGGAGCTAAGGCATGAAGAATATCGTAATTATAGGTGCGGGCGATCTGGGAAAAGAAGTCGTGTGGCTCATTGAAGACATCAACAAGCATTGTCCGACTTATCTGATACTTGGATTTCTTGATGACGACAGAGACAAACTCGGCGGCGAGTTCTACGGGTATAAAGTGCTAGGAACGATTGAGCAGCTTGAAGATATTAGAAAAAAGACGCCATTTTCAGCTGTGGTTGCCATACAGGAAGGCAGTATCAGGCGAAAGATCGTGGAAGAACACCAGGGATTTGAGGAGTGGGAATCAATTATACATCCCACTGCTGTGATTGCTGGAACGAGTGCCTTGGGAAAAGGAAGTATTGTTTTTCCGCAGACAACGGTTTCAGTAGATACAAAACTCGGCGATTTTGTGTTGCTGTATATCCATTCAATGATTTGTAATGACTGCAGGATCGGAAATTATGTATCCATTATGACCGGAGCATTGGTTTCAGAACGTGCCATTATTGAGGATACATGCTTTTTGGCAGCGGGATCATGCATACAGCCGCATGAAACAGTGAATGGAAAACCTACTGCGGAGCTTAAGCCTTCGCTGAAGCAGGTAGACTGAATGAGAGCCTGTGGTCTCTTATTCCGTTGAAGGGGGATTAGTTCATGAAGATCGCGTTTTTGTTCAGCGGTCAGGGGGCCCAGTATCCCGGTATGATGAAGGATATTGCGGAACAGGTTAAGGAAGCACGCGACGTGTTCTCTGCAGCCGACAAGGCACTGCAGAGAGGCATCAGCGAGCTGTGTTTTACAGGCACGGCAGAAGAGCTTGCTCTTACCCATAATACCCAGCCCTGTGTTATGGCAGCAGACTTGGCGGCGTATGCGGCAATTGCAGCAGCGGGGTTGCGGCCAGACGCGGTAGCCGGCTTTTCTCTGGGAGAATATGCGGCTCTAGTCGCAGCGGGCGTGATTTCTGTGGATGAGGCGTTGCCTTTGGTCCAGAAACGCGCGGACTTTATGCAGGAAGCCGTCCCGATTGGGCAGGGAGCTATGGCTGCTGTTATGAAACTGACGGGAGATGAAGTTAGCGCCTTGTGCGACGAAGCAGAAGGCTATGTCATTCCTGCAAACTATAACTGTCCGGGCCAGATCGTTGTCTCCGGCGAAGCGGAAGCGGTGGACAGGCTTCTCGCAGCCGCGAAAGAGAGAAAGATCCGGGCGATTAAGCTGGCGGTGAGCGCACCGTTCCATTGTGTTCTAATGCGCCCCGCAGCGGAGAGGCTGAAGGGACCGCTGGATCAGATTCCATTTCGAGCGCCTTCCGTTCCTGTATATATGAATGTAGACGCAAAGGCGGAAACGGAACCGGATCGCATCCGGGAAAAGCTCGTCGCTCAGGCCATGTCTCCGGTACGTTGGGAGGAGACATTGAGAAATATGGCGGAAGCGGGAATCGATACATTCATCGAGCTGGGGCCGGGGAAGACCATATCCGGCTTCGTGAAAAAGACACTGGGGGATGGTGTTCGGATTTGTAATGTGACGGATTTGGAATCTCTGCAAATGACAGTTTCGGCAGTTAAAGGAGCGTGAGAGCGGATGCAGGATGTGATCATCGTAGGCGCCAGCGGGTTTGGCCGGGAAGTGCTTGCTCTGATTGAAACTTGCAACAATGCTGCGCCGACGTGGAATGTGCTGGGTTATATTGACGACAACCTCCATGCATTGGATGGATTCGACCTTCCGCACAAGGTCCTCGGTACCATTCAGGGCTGGCAGCCGACGGGGAAGGAACAGTATGTTCTTGCCATCGCAGCGCCTAGGACAAAGGAGATTATTGTTGCAAAACTCAAGGAGAGAGGAGCAGTATTTGCCACGATCATTGCACCCACAGCCAGCATCGGCGCGAGAACCAAAATCGGCGAGGGCGTTGTGATGTTCGGAGAAGTGGGGATCAGTGTGGATATCACAATAGGTGATTTTGTGTTCTTCAATGCGTTGGTCGGAGTCGGGCACGATACGGTGATCGGAGATTTCTGTACCTTCGGCCCAAAGGTCTGCATTTCCGGGGGTACGAAGATCGGCAAATGCGTCAATGTCGGTGCCCTGGCTTCAACCTATCCGGGCATAAAGGTCGGCGATTATGCGACGATCGGCATGAACAGCGCGGCGATCCATCGGGTGAAAGAGAATACGACCGTTGTCGGAGTACCGGCAAAAATACTGCAGTGACATTCCCTACGGATGATAATTGGGGGATCCTGCGTTGAAGAAATGCTTGATCTGTGATTTGGGAGAAGGATTGGAAATGGCTGAGTTTGTACTGAATGGGATAGGCATCAAGGGGATTTCCTGTGCTGTTCCCAAGAATAAAGTGGAAAACACCGACTATTATGATAAGTTTGGAAAAGAGGCTGTAGACAACGTTATTAAAATGACGGGAGTTCAATCCTCTTATCGAACTTTGGAGGAGCAGACAGCTTCGGATTTATGCTATGTGGCGGCGAAAAACCTGCTGGATGCGAAAGGAATCGATGCGCAGAAGATCGGCGCGCTCGTATTCATATCTCAGACGCCGGATTATCGTCTGCCACCGACGGCCTGCGTTCTGCACAAGCGGCTCGGATTGGATAAAGCCTGCATGGCTTTCGACGTCAATCTGGGATGTTCCGGCTGGGTTTACGGAGTAAACATCGTCGGTTCCCTGATACAGACCTCAAATATCGAAAAGGCGTTGCTTCTCTTCGGCGATACTTGCATCAAAACGGCCTCTCCGGAGGATCGGGGGTCGGTCATGCTCTTCGGGGAGGGCGGCTCCGCGACGCTGCTGGCCAAGGCTGCCGGCGAAACCATCCGGGGCGAGCTGATGACCGACGGAGAAGGCTTCAAGGCAATCATCATGCCTTCCGGGGCTTATCGCAATAGGAATGGGAATACCGAAAGGATCCGGCAGCCGGACGGAACGGTCCGGTCAGATTATGACGGTTATATGAATGGGACGGACGTGTTCTCCTTTACTATCACCCAGGTGCCGAAAATGCTCAAAAGGTTCGTCGGAAAAGACGGGGTTCTGTCCGAACGATACGACGCGGTCATCCTGCATCAGGCAAATCTGTATATTATTCAGCAGATATCCAAGAGGGTCAAGGTACCGATGGAGAAGATACCAATCACCATCGACCGGTTTGGAAATACCAGCGGTACGTCTATCCCGCTTACGATTTGTGATGCTTATGGTGAGGCAAACGATAAAGAACTACATTTGCTTACATGCGGTTATGGCATAGGACTCTCATGGGGAATTGTTGACGCAATGATAAACTGTGATGATATTTTGCCTATAGTATTCACAGACGATCATTATACGGAGGGAGGTTTGGAGTTTGATTAATCCCATGGATTTGGCCGGACGGCATATCGTGATAACGGGAGCTTCGTCCGGCATCGGCAGAGCTACCAGCATTCAGGCGAGTAGGCTCGGAGCAAAGGTGAGCCTGATCGCACGAAATGAGGAGAATCTGCGGGAGACCCTTTCGCTCTTGGAGGGGGACGGTCACGCGTTTTATACCCTGGATCTGAATGAGACCACTCAGATCGACGCTTTGGTTGCGTCGATCACGGAGAAAGATGGCGCGATCGACGGGCTCGTGCATTGCGCCGGGCTCGGCCTCAACCGTCCGCTGAAGTTGGCGAAGCCGGATTTCGTGGAGCAAATGACTAGGATCCATTATTACGCCTTCGTCGAACTGATCCGTGCTGCGGCTACGAAAAAACGGTCAAACAACGGCGCCAGTTTTATCGGCGTAAGTTCCGTCGCCGCTATGCATGGGAATAAGACCCAGGGCGCCTATACCGCGGCAAAAGGGGCAATGAACGCGGTCGTTCATCCTTTTGCAAAGGAACTGGCCCCGCGGGGGATCAGAATCAACACCATTGCCTTTGGTATGGTAGACACGGAAATGTATAAAGGTTTTCTGGAATCTGGAGGGAATAACGAGGAACTCCTTCAGGATCAGTATCTGGGGATCATTCCGGTGGAATATGCCGGAAATGCGATCTGCTTCCTGCTCAGCGACGCCGCCAAGTACATCACCGGCAGTACGCTGTGCTATGATGCAGGAGATTTATCTTAATTAATTAAACAGAATTGAGGAGGAATTGTTATGAGCAATCAGGAGAAAATCGCGCTGCTTGAGGACATGTTTGAAATGGACGAGGGCTCGCTGAATCCGGAAATGAAGCTGGATGAAATCGAGAATTGGGACTCTATGATGAAGCTTACGCTTATTGTCCTGATGGACGAGGAGTGTGGAAAAACGCTGAAGAGTGACGACATCAAGGGATTCAAAACGATTCAGGATATCATGAATTATATGGGTTAATGCGGATCAGGACGCTTACGACCGATTACATGGAGTCGCACTGTTATCTCATGATAGAAGATAGACATGCCGTCGTCATCGATCCGGGAGACGCTGCGCTGGTGCGCTGCGCCGTAGCGGAGGAATCCGCTGCCGTGGACTTTGCCATTCTGACGCATGAGCATTGCGACCATGTCTTCGGGTGCTCAGAGGTAAGGGACGCTTTTCAATGCAGGATACTTTCCAGCCGGACCTGTAATGAAAACCTGATGGACAGCAAAAAGAATTTCTCACGGTACTTTAATGCATTGGTCGACCTGCAATCCAAGTACCGGAAAGAGGCTCAGAAGGGGATCAAGCCATTCACGACCCATGCGGACGAGGTGTTTGACGGCGAGAGATCCATCTCCTGGATGGGCCACACGCTGTATCTGCGGGAAACGCCGGGCCATTCGCCGGGAAGCATCTGCATCCTTATGGATGAGGATTTCCTGTTTTCCGGGGATACGCTGATGAGAGACGACGATACGGGGACACAATTCATCGGCGGAAGCAAAAAACAGCTGAGAGAGATCACGATCCCATGGCTCAGAAGCCTGCCTGAGGGTCTGACCGTATATCCCGGTCACGGAGATGCGTTTTATCTGGGCGACAGGCTTGCATCATTAAAGAATTGATTTGGAGGAACAGAACATGACAAATCTTGAAAAATACCGCAACGCATTTGTGGAGGGACTGGGCGTTTCCGAGGATCAGGTCGACGGGCTGGAATTCCAAGCTGTGGAGCAGTGGGATTCCGTCGGACATATGGGCCTGATCTCTGCTCTTGAGGAAGCCTTTGACATCGTTTTCGATACGGATGATATCGTCGATTTCTCCTCCTTCGACAAGGGCAAAGAGATCCTTGCGAAATACGACGTGGTGATCGAATAAGCGTCGAGTCGTACTGGAGCCGCTGGGGAAACGGGAAGGATTGGATATGAGAGTTGAGACGGTAAACTATCCGCGATTCACGCTTCAGATGATCGAAAGTCCGTCCGCGGAAAGTGTGACGCCGGCGGAAAGCAGATATTATTACAGAGTGGAACTGCCCTCCGCTCCGGATAATTGCGCGGAGATGCAGAAAAAGGGATACGTCTTCGCAGATCGGACGCTGGGGACCGCGATCAGTTTGAAGCGGGCAGAGCTTGATTTTGGGAAGCTGATACGTTTTGAGATCAGACCGGAAGACCCGAATAACGAAGCCATTTTGGAAATCGCGCTGAGCAGCTTTCCGTCGGACCGTCGTTTCCATGTCCGCCCGAAACCGGACGATGAAGTCAGCGGGGAAGTGATCCGGCGCTGGGTGAAAGAACTGTCCGAGGTTTATGTCTGTATCCATAAAGGGGAGATTGTCGGCTTCCTGGACCTGGAGCCGTATGGAGAGAAGGACTGCTTTATCCATCTGGCAGCCGTTAGGGAACGATATCGCGCGGCAGGCGCGGCTGTGTCGTTGTATGCCCATGCGGTTCTTACAGCGAAAGAGAAGGGGTGCGAGAAACTTTGCGGACGCATCAGTTCCACCAATACGGCAGTCATGAATCTCTATGCCCGCCTTGGCGCGACATTCGGTGAGCCGAGGGATGTTTTTGTGAGGAGCGAATAATGAATCTGGAAGAACTGTATGAGATCGACCCATACAGCCTGAAGCACGCCGAAAAGGAAAGCGTACTGCTGGAAGGGCTGTCCGGTCTTACGAAGCACCATCGGGACCACTGCCCGGACTATGCGAAGATCATTTCGCTGCAAGGCAACCGGGAATGGAAGTGCACCTCGGATATCCCCTTTATCCCGGTGCGGATGTTCAAGGAATACGAGCTTCTCAGCACAGACCGGTCCGAGATAGTAAAAACAATGACATCTTCCGGAACATCCGGACAGGCGGTATCCAAGATATTCCTGGATCGGGAAAATACCAAGAATCAGACAAAGACGCTTGCCTCGATCATCACCTCCTATATAGGAAAAAAGCGGCTCCCGCTGCTCCTGCTGGATACGGAAATGGTGAAAAAGGACCGGTCCATGTTCTCGGCAAGAGGAGCGGGCATCATCGGGTTCACGACCTTCGGGCGGGATATCACCTATGCGCTGGATGCGGACATGAAGCTGGACCTGGAAAAGGTCAAGGCTTTTTGTGAAGCGCATGCGGGCGAAACGGTCCTGATGTTCGGCTATACTTACATGATTTGGCAGTTCATCGTGCTGGAGCTTGAAGCTGCCGGGATTCAGATCCCCTTTAAAGAAGCTATCCTTTTCCACATCGGCGGCTGGAAAAAACTCAAGGATCAGGCGGTCGACACCATGGAATACAACCGCAGGATCAACGGAATATTCGGCGGCAATGTGCGGGTCCACAATTATTATGGGATGGCGGAGCAGCTGGGGTCGGTATTCGTGGAATGCGAATACGGCCACATGCACTGCTCCAACTTTTCCGACGTGCATATCCGGAGACCTGAGGATTTTTCGGAGGCGGAGCTTGGGGAAAAGGGATTGATCGAGCTCGTATCCCTGCTACCGACGAGTTATCCGGGACACGCCCTGCTGACGGAGGATGAGGGCGAGATATTAGGTGAAGACGACTGCCCCTGCGGAAGGTGCGGGAAGTATTTCAAGATCCATGGGCGGATCAAAGGCGCGGAGCTGAGGGGGTGCAGCGATACCTATGAAAAGCGTTGAATATCTGGTCGGGCCTGAGACTGTCAATCGTGCTCCACTGAATGCATACAGTGATGAAGCCATCGCCTTCGTTTCCGATTTGTCATCGAGAATCGTGAAGAGCCCTGTGATGAGGGCATTTCCCGATGTGGCGGCCCTGGGTTTTTGGAGCCGTAAAGGTAATGTGCTGAAAATGAAAGAGAACTGTCCGGAGGCTGGCTTCCGGCTGGGGCGCGGCGTTTGCCTGCATATCGCCCCCTCGAATATTCCCATGAGCTTCGCTTTTTCTTATTTGTTCGGGCTGCTTGCCGGCTGTTCCAATATCGTCAGGCTTCCCAGCAAGAAATTTCCGCAGACAGAGGCGGCTTTGGAAATCATCGGGGCGGTGCTGAAGGGTCATCCGGAGATTGAGAGCCGCACGTCATTCATCCGGTATCCCGCGGATAAAGAGACTACGGAGTATTTTTCACTTCTGGCGGACGCCCGGATGATTTGGGGCGGGGACCGGACGGTGAATACCCTCCGGAGCCTTAAGGTTCTGCCAAAATGCATCGATATTACTTTTTCTGACAGGTATTCCATCTGCGTGATCGACGGACGGGCAGTACTGAAGTCGGATGACAGCAGGATCACCAGACTGGCCGAGGATTTTTACAACGATACGTTTTTGATGGATCAGAACGCGTGCTCCAGCCCGATGGTCATTTGCTGGACCAATGACAGCAAAGAGGCCAGGAGTCGCTTCTGGAATGCGGTTTATGCCTTGGCGGAGAGAAAATACACTCTTCAGGCGGCGGTCTGTGTGGACAAATATACAAAGTCCTGCGAGGACGCGATCGACAAATTCAACAATATTTCCGGGATCGAGCGCGAGACGAATCTGCTCTACCGGGCGGAACTGAAGCGCCTGATTCCCGGATTGGAAGAATATCGGGGGCAGTGCGGGTATTTTTACGAGTATTCCATGAAGAGTCTGGAAGAACTCTCGCCGGTCGTGACGGAAAAGTATCAGACCGTCACATGGTTCGGGCTGGACCCGGAGGAGATACGGGCGGTCGTACTTAAAAACCGGCTGAGAGGCATTGATCGGATCACGCCGGTGGGCAAAGCGATGGATATCGGCGTCATTTGGGACGGATACGACCTGGTGCGTATGCTGTCCCGTCTTGTAAACGTGGAGTAAGGATCATGGGAAGAACCGTTATCATCACCGGTACGAACCGGGGCATCGGAAACGCTATTTTAAAGCGATTTGCCAGGGAAGAAGGGATTACGATCCTGGCGCATGCAAGGAAAGAAAGCACTGGATTCCTCCAAGAGCTGAAAACCCTTGAGGAAGAGAATCCGGGGACGAAAGCGATCCCATTTTGCTGTGATCTTTCCCAGCCGGAAGAGATCAAGGCGTCGTTTTCTGCGCTTTTGAGGCAGTATAAGAAGATCGATGTCCTGGTCAACAATGCAGGGGTGGTCATGCCCAGCCAATCTTTTCTAATGATGGATGATCAAACGCTCCGCACCTCTTTTGAGATCAACTTCTTTGCCCAGGTGAAGATCACACAAATGGTTTGCAGAGCGATGATCAGGAACAAATCCGGAGCGATCGTAAACATGGCGTCTGTGGCCGCTTTTTCCGGAGTGGAAGGGCAATTTGATTATACCGCGAGCAAAGCGGCCGTAGTTGGAATGACCCGAAGACTGTCAAATGAGCTGGCACCGTACCATATAAGAGTCAACGCAGTTGCTCCGGGCATGACGAATACGGATATGATCATGCAGATGAACGACCAAATGAGGGAGAATCTGTTGAATCGCACGATCTCACATCGCCTCGGAGAGCCTTCCGAGATTGCCGCTGTGGTTTACTATCTGGCGAGCGACGAAGCAAGCTTTGTGAACGGACAAGCCCTCCTGGTTAACGGGGGGGGGTATAGCGTTTGATCTTTAGTAGGATGAGGTGATAAATATGGGGCTGCAGGATGTGGCAAATGAGATCAGAAAGGATATCATCCGCATGACGTATGCGGCCGGGGCGCAGGGCGCCCACATCGGCGGCAGTTTGTCTATGTGCGAGATCATGGCCGTTCTCTACCACGATGTGATGAAGATAGACAAAGATAGTATGCTGGTGCCTGACAGAGACCGCCTGATCTTGAGCAAGGGACATGGAGCGATCGCCTTATATGCCGCGCTGAAGAGCATCGGCGTTTTGACGGAAGACGAACTGATGACCTATAAGCAGGATGGGAGTATGATCACCGCGCACCCGACGTTTTTCCCCGAAAAGGGAATGGAATTTGCAAGCGGAAGTCTCGGCCAGGGCCTTTCCCTTGGCGTCGGCGTAGCGTTGGGGCTGATGAGAAAAGGGATCCCTGCCAGGATCTATGTGATCGTCGGCGATGGCGAATGTGATGAAGGGGCGATCTGGGAAGCGGCTGCTTCTGCGTCGCACTATGGCCTGGATCGCATAGTTTGCATCGTCGATAAAAACAAACTGCAATATGACGGCAAAACGGAAACTGTTATGAATATGGATAGCCTTTCGTCTAAGTTTCGTGCTTTCGGATGGGACGCGGCGGATGTGAACGGGCATGATTGCGACGCGATGTCCCAGATGCTTCATCAGATGCATGACAGACCCTTCGCTCTCGTATGCAGCACCGTGAAGGGAAAGGGCGTGTCATTCATCGAAAATGAGTACAAATGGCACAACGCCAGCCTTACTGAGGCCCAGTACCGTCAGGCGATGGAAGAGCAGGAGATGTGAGATGAAGTACTCGAATGCGAATATGAGAATGTGGTCCAGGCTGGGTCCTTCCGGCACTTTGGGGACTGCAGCCATAGAGTTGGGCAACCTGTATGACAACGTGCTGTTTCTCACAGCGGATATGACTTTTGCGGCGGGATTGGAGAGATTCAGAAACAAATATCCCGATAGAATCTATAACTTCGGAATCGCGGAACAGAATCTGATCGGCGCCGCTGCTGGATTGGCAAGCGAAGGCTTCGATCCGTTTGCCGTGACCTACGCGGCATTTCTCGCGACCAGAGCGCTGGATCAAGTAAAGGTGAATCTGGGCTATATGAAACAACCCGTAAAACTGATTGGACTGAATGCCGGATTCGCAGCCGGTATCTTGGGACCTACGCATATGGCGCTTGAGGATATTTCAGCATTGAGGAGCATCCCCAATATGACGATCGTTGCGCCGGCGGACATGACGGAGGTCTGCAAATCAATCATTGCCGCGGCGGAATTCAACGGTCCGATGTTTATCCGTCTTACGGGAGAAATGAATCAGCCGCAGGTTTACACGGAGGATTATGATTTCCAAATCGGCAAATCCATCGTTTTGAGAGAAGGCGGCGATGTATCCATCATTTCCTGCGGAACGGTCGTATATAATTGTTGTCAGGCTGCGTCACGCCTGGAAGAACAGGGCATTCGTACGGGGGTAGTCAATATGCATACGATCAAGCCCTTGGATACGGAGACGCTGGAGAGCGTTCTGGGTTCCCGGCTTGTCGTTACCGTAGAAGAACACAATGTATACGGGGGATTGGGCAGCGCTGTTGCGGAGTATCTTGTTGACAAGAGTAATGCGCCGAAACTGTGCCGTATCGGCGTTAACGACAGATACCCTCATGCCGGCAGTTATCAGACTCTTTTGCGGGAATGCGGGTTGGATGCAGAGAACATTGAGAAAACCATCGTTGAGCAGTACAAAGAGGTGGCGGAATGATTTCTTCTGAATTTTCAGGGTTGAGAATCACCGGTATCGCGGCAGCTGTACCGACGACCTGCGTGAAGGCGCATGATTACGATGCCCTCTTCGGCGAAGAGACGGTCACAAAAAACGTTCAGACCACCGGCGTTGAACAGACGTATCATGCGTCCGAATTTCAGACTTCTTCAGATTTTGCATACGTTGCCGCAAAGAAACTTATGGATGAGATGGACATCGCTCCGGCGAGCATCGGGGTGTTGGTGTTCACCGCCGCATATCTGGATTATCATGTGCCTCCCACGGCTTGCGTTTTACAGACGCGGCTCGGCCTGTCCACGGACTGCATCGTATTCGATACGAATCTCGCTTGTTCGGGATATGTTTACGGCCTTCAGACGCTATGCTCAATCCTGAGTTGTTCCAGCGCCAAGAGAGGGCTCTTGCTGACCGGAGATATAACGAGCAAAGTGGTATCCCCTCTGGACAAGTCGAGGCTTCTGTTTGGGGACGGCGGTTCAGCGACACTGATCGAAAAATGTGACGATGGCGATGTGCTGCGTTTCGGAATGAAGACGGATGGAAGCAGGTTTAAATCCATCATTGTCCCTGCCGGAGCATATCGGAATGTAGGATTTAGCCATGACCGAGAGGAGTGGTTTGACGGAAATACGCGATCGGATTATGATCTGTTCATGAACGGGACGGACGTTTTCAGCTTTACGATGACCGACGTTCCAAAATTGGCTGGAGAATTTATGGATTGTTATGGATTGACAGAAGCTGACTTTGACTCGTATATCTTCCATCAGCCTAATCTGTTCATCCTCAAGCATCTGATCAAAAAGATGAAAGCGCCGAAGGAGAAACTGCGGATATCCCTGGACAGATACGGCAACACCAGCGTTTGCGCTATTCCCATCACCATTTGCGACGCTTATCATGGTATGAACGGAAAGAAAGAGCTTTTTATCTATGGCTTTGGCGTTGGACTTTCATGGGCGTGTGCATCCATTTCAATCAATGCGGACCATGTATTCGAAATCGTTCACACAGATGACTATTATACAGACGGAGCGGTCAGCCATCATTGATCGTAAGCTTCGGACGGGAGGGCACTCATGAATACGATTTGGGATCTCAGTAAATATCAGGATAAGACTGCGCTTATTGATGAATTCGGGAATCGGATGACCTATGGTTTGCTTGACAAGGAGTCGTGTGCATTAGCTGAAAAGATCGGGCACCGGTGTCTTGTATTCTCGTTATGCAGAAATGAGATTGGGTCTGTGATCGGATACACCGCCTTTATCAATCATGGGATTGTTCCGGTCATGGTGAGCAGCCATCTGGAGGAAAAGCTGCTGGATAATCTTCTAAAGACCTATCAGCCGGAGTATTTATGGGTTCCGAAGGATCAGACGGGACAGTTTCCCGGAACGACAGAGGATTATAAGGCGTATGGCTATGTTTTGCTGAAGACCGCTTATGACAAGAAGTACCCGCTCTACGATGAACTGGGCCTGCTCATCACGACCTCCGGGTCCACTGGTTCCCCGAAGCTGGTCCGTCAATCCTGTGCTAATGTGTTGGATAATGCGACAGCGATTGCAGAATACCTGGAACTGGATGATACGGAGCGACCGATCACCACGCTACCCATGAACTATGTTTACGGCCTTTCAATCATTAATTCACACTTCCTCGTGGGGGCAACGCTTCTTCTGACCGATAAGGGTCTTATGCAAAAGGACTTCTGGACCTTCTTCAAGGAGGCGGAAGCGACCTCCTTCGGCGGCGTGCCTTACACCTATGAGATGCTGGATAAGCTGCGCTTTTATCGCATGCAGCTGCCTTCTCTGCGGACAATGACGCAGGCCGGCGGCAAAATCACGCCCGAACTCCATGAAAAGTTCGCCAGGTTTGCGGCGGAACAGGGAATAAATTTCGTAGTTATGTACGGCGCTGCGGAGGCGACGTCCCGGATGGGATATTTGCCACCCGAGAAGGCCGTAGAGAAAAAGGGGTCCATGGGGATCCCGATTCCGGGTGGAAAGTTCCGCCTTCTTGCAGCTGACGGACAGGAAATCACGGAGCCATTCACCACTGGGGAATTGGTCTATGAGGGTAAAAATGTCACGCTCGGATATGCGGAGTGTGGCGAGGATCTTATCAAAGGCGATGAGCGACACGGAGTTCTTGAAACTGGTGATATGGCTCAGTTTGACGAAGATGGATACTATTACATCGTTGGAAGGAAAAAGCGATTCCTGAAAATATACGGCAACCGTGTAAATCTTGATGAGATTGATCGCCTTATTAAAGGCGAGTTCAATATAGAGGTAGCCAGCGCCGGTGTGGATGACCACATGTATATTTTTGTGCTGGATGAAGAGATAAAAGAGCCGGTAAAGGAGTTTGTAGTCTCCAAAACCAAGCTCAATCAAGCCG
>JAEEGH010003594.1_pt1 | contig 40586 bp, 28 predicted proteins | sample 9134181 | NCBI WGS metagenome assembly JAEEGH01 (sample SAMN16246544, study PRJNA631951) | gut metagenome | biome: gut microbiome; feature: rumen; material: DP-attached | host: Bos | place: Iran: Karaj | collected 2018-10 | reverse complement strand
TGAAGCCACAGCCCGACATCCCCTACAACAAGGTTTTCTATTGGATGGGGTGGGGCGTCCTGGCATGTACGCTCTTGTTGCAGATGGCTTTCCTCTACCTCGCCCTCTTCACCAACCAAGGCGTATAACAATAAGAATAGGGCACACTGTAACCAGTTGTCGGTCCGCCTCTATATCCATCTACTTTATATGTATGGCTCGTCAGCAGACGTGTGGCAAGTAAAAAGAAGGGTTCCCTTTGACTCCTGAAAATGGAGCGAATACCAACTATATTAATATATAAAGAGGTGTGGCTGTGAACGCACACCGTTATCTGCCATCCACAACCACGGTTTTGCACACAAACGGGATTTTTCCTGTCAGTGTGCATCTTTTTTCGTAATCCCTTATGCCACAATAGTTCTCATGCAGCAGGACCTTCCGACCATGAAAAAATGTAAAAAACAAATCATTAAAATACCTTAAAACCATTTTTTTTCATGCCACAATATGAGAGGAAAAACAGATAATTATATTATCTTTGTAACCGAATTCAGAGAACAAATTTATCAATTTACTGACTTGATATTTTAAAAAAGTTGACCAAAAAGGAAAACTTTTTTTTGATTAAGAATGGAAATGTTTTCCAAAACGAACGACAATTACCATGAGGGAATTTACTATTCTGAAGCGTGACGGTAAGCGAGACCGCTTTTCACTCGACAAAATCATGACTGCCATTATCAAGGCATTCCAGTCGGTTGGACAAGAAGTAGATTTGGGGTCTATCTCAAAGATACTCAGTCACTTGGACATTCACGACAACATCACCGTGGAGGATATCCAAAACGAGGTGGAGGAGGCCCTGATGAGAGAGGGACACTACCAGGTGGCCAAGTCTTTTATGCTCTACCGACAGAGGCATACCGAGGACCGGGAAACTATGGAACGGTTGAAATTTTTGGCAGACTACTGTGATGCAGCCAACGCAGCCACAGGTTCGAAATATGATGCCAACGCAAATGTCGAGCACAAAAATATTGCAACTCTCATCGGGGAGTTGCCCAAGTCGAGTTTCATCCGGCTCAACCGCCGGTTGCTTACCGACCGCATCAAGAAAATGTATGGCAAGGAACTGGCAGACGAGTACCTCGACAAACTCTCGCACCATTTCATCTACAAGAACGACGAGACGTCGCTCGCCAACTACTGTGCCTCCATCACCATGTATCCGTGGCTCATTGGCGGCACCATGTCGATAGGCGGCAACTCCACTGCACCCACCAATCTCAAGTCGTTCTGTGGGGGATTCGTCAACATGGTGTTCATGGTTTCGAGCATGCTCTCTGGTGCATGTGCCACACCGGAGTTCCTCATGTATCTCAACTACTTCATCGGACTGGAATACGGGAAAGACTATTGGAAGGAGCCCGACAGGGTGGTCGATCTCTCCGTGAAACAGCGTACCATCGACAAGATGATTACCGACTGCTTCGAGCAGATTGTCTACTCCATCAACCAGCCCACGGGCGCACGCAACTACCAGGCCGTGTTCTGGAACATCGCCTACTACGATAAATTCTACTTCGAGAGCCTTTTCGGCAACTTCTACTTCCCCGATGGCTCACAGCCCGACTGGCCAGGACTGTCGTGGCTGCAGAAGAGATTCATGAAGTGGTTCAACCGCGAGCGCACCAAGGCTGTGCTCACTTTCCCCGTGGAAACCATGGCACTGCTTTGCAAGGATGGCGATGTCATCGACAAGGAATGGGGCGACTTCACTGCTGAGATGTATGCCGAGGGACACTCCTTCTTCACCTATATGAGCGACAATGCCGACTCGCTCAGTTCGTGCTGCCGCCTGCGCAACGAGATACAGGACAACGGCTTCAGTTACACACTCGGTGCTGGAGGTGTGTCGACAGGGTCGAAGAGCGTGCTCACCATCAACCTCAACCGCTGCATACAGTATGCCGTCAACCACCAACTCGATTATAAGGACTACCTCTCCGAAGTCATCGACCTCTGCCACAAGGTGCAACTTGCCTACAACGAGAACCTCAAGGAACTCAAGGAGCATGGCATGCTGCCGCTCTTCGACGCAGGATATATCAACATCGGCAGGCAGTATCTCACCATCGGTGTCAACGGACTCGTGGAGGCTGCGGAGTTCATGGGACTGAAGATCAACGACAATCCCGAGTACCTCGAATTCGTGCAGACCGTGCTCGGACTGGTGGAGAAATACAACAAACTCTACCGCACGAAAGACGTGCTCTTCAACTGTGAGATGATTCCCGCAGAGAACGTGGGCGTGAAACACTCCAAGTGGGACCGCGAAGACGGATACTTCGTGCCACGCGACTGCTATAACAGTTATTTCTATATCGTTGAGGACGACTCACTCAACATCATCGACAAGTTCAAACTCCACGGAGCACCCTATATCAAGCACCTCACCGGAGGGTCGGCGCTCCACATGAACCTTGAAGAACACCTCTCCAAGGCGCAATACAGGCAGTTGCTCAAGGTGGCTGCCAAGGAGGGATGCAATTACTTCACCTTCAACATACCCAACACAATCTGCAACGACTGTGGACATATCGACAAACGCTTCCTGAAGGAATGTCCGGAATGCCACTCCAACAACGTCGATTACATGACACGCATCATCGGCTACCTCAAGCGGGTGAGCAACTTCTCGGAGCCAAGGCAGCAGGAGGCCAACCGCAGGTATTATGCCACACCAGAGAAACTCTGAAAACCAATCATATCACACAACCTACACCAATAAAATAATTGAACAGATGTTGAAGTATGTCAACACGGGAGTCGTGTTCCAGGAAATTCCCGATGAGGTGACGCTGGCGGTAAACATCGCCAACTGCCCTTGCCACTGCCCAGGATGCCATAGCAAGTATCTGTGGGAGAACATTGGCAAGCCGCTCACGCCGATGGTCATCGACCAGATGCTGAAGCAATACGACTCCGACATCACTTGTATCGCCTTCATGGGAGGCGACTCAGAACCTACTTACATCAATGCACTGGCACGTCATATCCATCGCGAGCATCCACAATACCGTGTGGCATGGTATAGCGGGCGGCAGCGCATACCTTCAAGCGTGAAGAAATCGGATTTCGACTACATCAAGGTGGGACCTTACATCGCCCATCTGGGATGTCTCAAGGAGCGTACCACCAACCAGCGACTCTACAAGAAAGCGTCGGGCGACGATTTCACCGACATTACATCGAGGTTCTGGAAATAGAATGGCTCACCCGGAACATCCAAGTGTGGCCATAGTATGTCCCAACTCCCTCTCGGTGATGGGACTGCGGCAACTACTCGCCGGCATCAGCACGCTGGTGAGTGTTGACGCGTATGCTTCGGTGGATGAATTGAAGGAAGCCGGCCCCGACAGATACCTGCACCTCTTCGTCGACATGGGGGTGCTCATGACCGACAGGAACTTCTTCTTCGAACGGCGCCACAAGACCATTGTTCTCACCACACAGGAGGAGCACGAGAAGGTGCTCTCCGAATTCCATTGCCTTTGCATCACGGGGTCGGAAAGCCATCTCGTGAGGGCGCTGCTTGCCCTCATGCAAAGGGGGCATGCCATGCATCAGACGCATCCAGAGGCCCGTATCCCCCGCAAGCAGACACTGCTCTCACCACGTGAGATAGAGGTGCTCGCGCTTGTCGTTCAGGGTTTTATCAACAAGGAGATTGCCGACAGGCTCAACATCAGCCTTGCCACTGTTATCACCCATCGCAAGAACATCACCGAGAAACTGGGCATGCGCAGTGTCTCTGCGCTCACCATCTATGCTGTGATGAACGGATACGTGGATTTGGGGAAGATTTGATATGATTTAAAGCCATCTCCCTAAAAGATGGGCGAACCAGCCACGGAACTTCTGCCACGGCGTGCGGAACTGGTTCCATGTCTCGGGGGTAAGGTAGAAACTCTTTGTCTTGTCGTTTTCGAACATGTCTTTGAGTTGGCGTGTCATGCAGGAGTCGACAATTAGCTCATTTTCCTCGGATTCCCAACGCAGACTTCGTCCGTTGAGGTTGGCACTGCCCACAGTGCAGAACCTACCGTCTACCATGATGATTTTCGTGTGGTGGAACCCTGGCTCGTAAATCCATACATCGGCACCACGCTTCATCAGACTGTGTGCGTTGTAGAAGCCGCAGTCGGGGGTCAGGGGAATGTCGCTTTTCGCCGATACCATGATTTCCAGTTTCACCCCTCTCTTCAGTGCATTGCGCAGCGCTTTCTTCACGCTGTGGGTGAGGGTGAAATAGGGGTTGACGAGTTTGATGCTGTCGCGGGCGTTGTCGAGGGCGCTGATGTAGAACTTGCGGATGATTTTGGGCGAGCGGTAGGGCTCGCGGTTGATGATGCCCACCATTTTATGACCGGCCGTGGCGGTGGTGTCTTTCTTCAGGTTGCCGAAATAGTCGGGCGTGGTGAAGCCGCGGTAGTATTGGGCGCCCTGTAGCTGCTGACCCGTTACACGCTTCCACATGTCGGCAAAGATGCCCTGCAGCCGGTTCACGGCACCTCCCTCGATGCGGCAATGCATGTCGCGCCATTCGCCCACCTCGGGCGTACCTTTTATATAATAGTCGGCCACGTTCATGCCGCCTGTGTAGGCTATCTTTCCGTCGATGACCACAATCTTGCGGTGGTCGCGTCCGAAGAGGTCGTTGGTGTAGGGGAACTTCACGGGATTGAACTCGTAGAGCTGGATGCCCTGCTCGCGGCGGTGGCTGACGTGCTCTTTCTTCAGCGGCTGGCTGTTCGACACGTTGCCGAAGCCGTCGAATACAGCCCTCACCTCAACGCCTTCCTTCACCTTCGTGGCCAACAGCTCGAAGAGGGTGTCGGCAATGGAGTCGTTGCGGAAGTTGAAGTATTCCAGATGGATGGATTGGCGCGCATCGCGGATGGCCTGGAACATGTCGTCGAATTTCTCCTGGCCAGACATGAGCAGCGTCACGGAATTGTCGTGGGTGAACGTGATGCCCTCGCGGCGAAGGTCGGCCACGATGAGCGAGTCGGCTCGCTGGGCGGCACTAATAAGTGGCATCAGCACGGAGCAGAGCAGCATGAATCCTGCGGCGAGGAAACGCGACGCCACAGGATGTTTGGGTTTTGTGATGGAAGTGTAGTGTTTCAATTCTGTAATGTTTATCATATCATGCACGAGTAGTGGTCGACGACGCCCAGCAGATGGTTCTCCTGGTCGATGACGAGCACCGTGTGCACTTTGTTCTTGTGCATGATTTTCTGGATTTCGGTAATCTTTGTATCGGCGAGCACACACTTGGGCTTGCGTGTCATAATGTCCTCTACAATATGGTCAACGAAGGCAGCCTGCCAGCGCTCCATGGCGCGGCGGATGTCGCCGTCGGTGATGAGGCCGATAATCTTCTGGTGCTCGTCGAGCGAGACGCCCAGTCCGAGCTTTCCCTTGCTGACCAGGATGATGGCCTCGCCGAGGTGCATCTCCTTGGGGATGATGGGCAGGTCGTTGGTGCGCATCACGTCCTGAGCCGTGGTGAGCAGCCGCTTGCCGAGTTCGCCGCCCGGATGGAACTGGGCAAAGTCGCGCGGCTTGAAGTTGCGCATCTCCATGAGCGAGACGGCCAGCGCATCACCGAGCACGAGCTGGGCCGTGGTGCTGCTTGTCGGGGCAAGGTTCAGCGGACAGGCCTCTTTCTTGACGTGGGCGTGCAGGTGTACGGTGGAGTAGCGGGCCAGCAGCGAGTCGGGGTTGCCCGTCATGCCGATGATGGGGATGTTCATGTGGAGCACCATGGGGATGAAGCGCAGCAGCTCGTCGGTCTGACCGCTGTTGCTGATGGCCAGCACCACGTCGTCGTGGGTCATCACGCCCAGGTCGCCATGATAGACGTCGAGCGGGTTGATGAAGAACGAGGGCGTGCCGGTGCTCGAGAAGGTGGCTGCAATCTTGGCGCCTATGTGGCCGCTCTTGCCTACACCCGTCACGATGACCTTTCCCTTGCAGTTGAAGATGAGTTCCACGGCGCGCTCGAAATCGTCGTCGAGCTGTGGGATGAGTTCCATCACGGCATCAACTTCGTCCTTGATGCATTGTATGGCGTATTCTCTGATTTGCTTTTTCATATTCTTTGTGTTGCTAATCGTTTCAGAGCAGCTCGCTGACAAGTGCTTCCAGCTTGTGCAGCTCGAGCATGTTGGCGGCATCGCTGAGTCCGCGGTCGGGGTCGGGATGCACCTCGAAGAAATAGCCGATGGCTCCGAAAGCCTTGGCGGCCTTGGCCATAGCGGGAACGAAGCGGCGGTCGCCACCCGTCTTTCCGCCGGCACCTCCCGGGCGCTGAACGCTATGGGTGCAGTCCATGATGACCGTCGGGGTGAACTGCAGCATGTCGGGGATGTTGCGGAAGTCTACCACCAGGTTGTTGTAGCCGAAGGTGTTGCCCCGCTCGGTGAGCCACACGTCGGTGGCGCCGGCATCGAGGGCTTTCTCAACGGGGTATTTCATGTCCTGACCGCTCAGGAACTGCGCTTTCTTGATGTTGACCGTACGTCCTGTGCGTGCGGCAGCTACCAAAAGGTCGGTCTGACGGCAGAGGAAGGCGGGAATCTGCAGCACGTCGCACACCTGCCCGGCTGCCTCGGCCTGCCAGCTTTCGTGGATGTCGGTAAGTACGCGCAGGCCGTATTTCTCGCGGATGTCGGAGAGCATCTGCAAGCCCTTCTCGAGTCCTGGTCCGCGGAACGAGCGAATGCTGGTGCGGTTGGCCTTGTCGAACGACGACTTGAAGATGATGTCGGTGCCGAGCTTCTGGTTGATGCGCTTCAGCTCGGCGGCCACGGTGTCGAGCAGTTCGGCCGACTCTATCACGCACGGCCCTGCTATGAATATGGTATTTTGTTGTGTCATGACTGCGGGTTTATTTGCTTGCTGCCGGTAGGTTCTCAGGCAGATGCTTTATGTAGACGTTGCGCTGCGGGAACGGAATCTCGATGCCCTGTTCGCCCAGCACGTCGTAGATTTTCTCCATGATGTCGCTCACGGCGTAGATTTGCTTCACGGCATCCACCCAGCAGAGCAGCTTGAAGTTGATGCTGCTGTCGCCAAACTCGGTGAACACCACCTTCACGGGCTTCTTCTTGTCTACGAACGGGTGCTTCATGTCGGTAATGGATTGCTCCACGAGCGCCATCACGTCTTTCATCTTCGAGCCGTAGGCCACCCCGAAGGGGATGAGTGAGAGCACATAGCCGTGGTTCTTGGTCAGGTTGCGGTAGTTCTTGGTGAACAGCTGCGAGTTGGTGAAGGCGATGATGGTACCGTCGATGCTCTCCACGAGCGTCGAGGTGTAGCTGATGGAGTTCACCTTGCCCTTGGTGCCGTCAATTTCTATCCAGTCGCCAATCTTCACGCGGCCGGTCATCAGCGAGATGCCGTAGTAGATGTTCTCGATGATATCCTTCATGGCGAAACCGATACCGGTGGAGAGACCGCCCGAGACGACCACCAGCCAGGTGTTGTCGACATGCAGGATGCTGAGGCAGATGAGCAGCCAGATGCCCCACACGAGCACCTGAATCACGTTCTTGCCCATCATGTTGCGCGAGGCGGCCAGCTTCTTGTCGCCCTTGCTGAGATAGAGCCTCAGTATGTCTTTGCTGATGCGGTTGATATAGCCGAACAGGAAGTAGAGGGCAATGACGATGAGCAGGCTGAGGATGCTCACCTTGAGGTACTTGTGGTTGATGAAGTTGGTGCTGAGCACGCGCATCGTGAGGTCGCTCAGGTTGAACACGTCGGCCGCCCAGTAGATGGAAATCCAGACCGAGGCGATGCCCAGGCAGGGGAGCACCACGCGATAGACGAAGCGGAAGAGCCACGTCTCGTTGATGGGGCGCTCATAGATGTGGTGGCGCTCGCTGTAGTCGTGCATCCAGCTAACGATGCAGTTGATGGTCAGTATGCAGGTGAGCTGCATAATCCACCAGATGAGCAGCTGCACGGAAAGCAGCGTGTAGCCGTACCACGAGCACACGACGCTCACCACGAAGATGGCCAGCGTGATGTAGGTGTAGAACACGTCGCTACGCGGGATGCGCTTACCGTGACGTCGGATGACGTTCCATTGCCACAGGGCCGAGAATAGCAGCAGCGGGGGGAAAATCAGGTTGACCAGATAGTTGGGGATGAGCACAATGCGGAAGGCTATCACGATGAAGCCCACGAACATCAATGGTGCATAGATGCGCGTGGCGCTTTTAATCTGGTTGCCGTCGACGCGGAGCAGGAGTGAGATGAGGATGACGCTCAGCATCCAAACGTACTGCACAAGCAGCTTGGAGGCCATGATGAGGAAGTTCTGATTGACCACCATTCGCAGAATCATCAGGATGACGGCCAGCGTGACGGCCGAGGTGGCGATGATGATGCAGGTGCGCTTCTTCAGGAACTTCTCAGAGCGGAAGCGCTTGGGCATCAGGTAGCGGATGGCTACGGCGTTGAGCAAGAAGGCACCCAGGCCGTAGATGGTGAGGAACGTGAATAGAAACAGGATGTAGCGGCTGTCCCATTGCGACTTGAAGGGCCCCGACGGGCGGTATTTGTCTTTCACGCTCTCCATAGTGAACGAGAAGTAGGCCTTCAGTTTGCCGAGGATGCTGAAATAGTTGTCGCCGCCGTTGCGGAAGATGTCGTTCTGTATCTCGTTGTAGCGCTTCGAGGCATAGTCGTTCAGGGTTTTCAGTCGGTTTTCCGTGCGGTTGTAGATGTCCAGGTATTCCTGCATCTCGCGCTTGTCGTCCATCAGCCCGTTGCGCAGGTTGACGGCATAGGTCATACACACATTACGGTCGATTTTAGCCTGTTTCGATAGCTGCGAGGTGCGCATGTTCTTCAGCGAGTTGATGAGCGAGTCGTAGCGCGCTATCTCGGTGGTGAAGTAGTTCATGTAGTTGCGGAAGGGCAACGTGTTGCTCTTGAACTTCTGGAACTGCTCGGTGGCTTCGTGGCAGGCATAGGCCTGGTCGAACACGTAGCCGTCTTTCTGCGAGTAAAGCATCAGGGCATTCTGGTTACTCTGCCGGAAGGTGTTGAACACGCGCTCCAAGATTTCCTGGTTGCGCTTTTTCATCACTTCCGACGATTTCTCGTTGTCATCGTGTGTATTTGTGAGTTCTTGCCTGAGGATGCCGAGTGTCTTTTCCAGATCTTGCTCTTTCAGCACGGCATGGGCTGGGATGAATGCCACGAGCATGGCTATAATTAGGGCGAATTTCCTCATTTTTCTCGATTTTGTTTGCAAAAGTACACATTTTGAATTAACTTTGCAAGCATAAAGAATATAATTATTGTAATACTTTTTTAAAAACCTGAATCACGTTTTCCTGAAGATGATACTGATTGCTGATAGTGGAAGCACGAAGACCGACTGGCTGTTTGCCGAAGACGCCTCAAAGGTGGAGCGCCGACAGACGCCAGGCATCAATCCAGTGCACATGAGTGAAGACGAGGTAGTGGCCGTGATTTCGGCGCTTGATTGTACGCGTTCCCCGCATGCTGTTTATTTCTACGGGGCAGGTTGCATAGACCCTTTTAAGACGAAGGTAGGCAATGCGTTAGGGCGCTTGTTCCCTGATGCTGATATTTCAGTAGAGAGTGATCTCTTGGGAGCGGCAAGGGCTGTGTGCGGCCATCGTCGGGGCATCGCATGCATCCTCGGTACGGGCAGCAATTCGTGCCTCTTCGATGGCGAGAAGATACTCGACAACACGCCGCCGCTCGGCTATATCCTGGGCGATGAGGGCAGCGGGACGCACATCGGCAAATCCTTCCTGAACGCCTTGTTCAAGGGCCGTCTCTCGGAAAAGCTTCGCACCGACTATCTCAGCCGTACGGGTCTCAGTTATCCGGAAATTATTAATAAGGTATATCGCGCTCCGCTGGCCAACCGTTACCTGGCTTCGTGCTCCGTCTATGTGGCGGAAATATTGGCAAGAGCCGACCAATGGCCCGACGATTCGGAGGTGCTCAGGAAGATGGTGGCCGGCTGTTTCAGCGAATTCTTGCAGAAGAACGTGGCGCGCTACGAGAATGCCCCTGAAGAGCCTGTGGGCTTTATTGGCAGCATAGCCTACCATTATCGCGACATACTCAAGGAGGTGGCCGACGGCCTGGGCTATCGTATCTCAACCATCGAGAAAAGTCCCGCAGAAGGCTTGCTTTCCTACCATATTTAACAGAACTTAACGGCCTTCGGCCTAAAGTATCGGTTATGAGCAAGAAAGTATTAGTGTATTTCGCTGGTTTTGCTTAACTTTGCACGCAAAAATAGCTCTATACTCATTTATAAAGCCATGAAGAGAATCGTGATTCTGATGTTAGCAGTAGTGAGTCTTAGCATTCTAGTCAATGCCAAGAAGCCTAAGGTGGTGAAACCGTCGCCCTTCGTCCAAATGAAGAGCGGCCATTTCGAGCGTGCCGGTAAGCCCTACTATTACGTGGGCACCAACTTCTGGTACGGAGCCATCCTCGGAAGCGAAGGACAGGGCGGCGACCGTCAGCGACTGCTGCGCGAGCTCGACAACCTGAAGGCGATGGGCATCGACAACCTCCGCATTCTGGTGGGAAGCGATGGCGAGCAGGGAGTCACCACCAAGGTGGAGCCCACATTGCAGAAGGCTCCCGGCGTTTACAACGATACTATTTTGGCCGGACTCGACTATCTGCTCATGGAGATGGGCAAGCGCCAGATGGTGGCCGTGCTCTACCTGAACAATTCGTGGGAATGGAGCGGCGGCTACGGGTTCTATCTCGAGCATGCAGGCGAGGGAAAGGCCCCGCGTCCGAACGAGGCAGGCTATACGGCCTTCATGAATTTTGTCTCGAAGTATGCCTCGTGCGAAAAGGCGCATCAGCTTTTCTATCAGTATGTTAAGGATATCATCTCGCGCACCAACCGCTACACGGGACTGAAATATACCGACGACCCCGCCATCATGTCGTGGCAGATTGGCAACGAGCCGCGCGCCTTCAGTCAGGAGGCCAAGCAACCCTTCGCCAAATGGCTGGCAGAGGCTTCGGCGCTGATTCGCTCACTCGACAAGAACCACCTGATTTCCATCGGTTCTGAGGGCAGCTGGGGATGCGAGAACGATATGGCGCTCTACGAGCAGATTTGCTCCGACGTGAACATCGACTACATGAACATCCACCTGTGGCCCTACAACTGGGGATGGGCCCACGAGCGCACGCTCCGCAAAGACCTCGAGCAGAGCTGCCGCAACACCAAGCAATACATCGACGAGCACTTGCAGCTGGCCAGCCGTCTGGGCAAGCCCGTGGTGATGGAGGAGTTCGGTTTTCCGCGCGACGGATTCTCGTTCTCGCAGGAGAGCACCACAACCGTACGCGATGCCTACTATCGCTTCGTGTTCGGACTGGTGGCCGACAATGCCCTCTCGGGCGGCAACTTCGCCGGATGCAATTTCTGGGGATGGGGCGGCGAGGCCAATCCCACGCACCAGCAATGGCAGGTGGGCGACCCCTATACGGGCGATCCCGCTCAGGAAGCACAGGGCCTGAACTCCGTTTTCTCAACCGACACAACCACCATACAGGTCATCCGTGAGCAAGTGGAGCGCATCGGAAGTGCGGGGAAATAACCAAAATTCCCCGCCAAATCTGAAAATAACTATTACATTAACTGATTTATAAACCTAAATGAATTACGTATGAAGAAAATTTTTACTTTGATGGCCCTCGCTTTTGTGGCGATGAGCAGTAGTGCAAAAGAGGAAGTAGCCCTTCCCACGCCTTGGGAGGGCAACAATGTCGTTCTCGAAGGTTCCACCTACACCATTCCCGGCGGCTATAAAGGAGCTGGTACTGTGTTGGGCGATAACGACGACAAGACCGCCTACGATTATGTGTGGATTAAATATACCGGCGCATCAGGCTCTCCCAATTTCGTTGTAGTGTATAACGAATGGAAGTCCACTCAGAGCTGGGGCGAGGAATTCCAGACAACCCTCACTCCCATTCCCGACGGTGACGGTATGGTGGGCATCAAGCTCGATAAAGAGACCGTGATGAAATACGGTAGTGCCAAGGAAGGCGGAGTGGGCGTAGGCGATGTCTATGCCAAGCACGTTCAGCAAATTCAGTTGCAGAGTGCAAGTGCCGACGCCAAGGTGACCGTAGTAGGAATCTATTTCGGAACTAAGGCCGAGTATGTGGCCGATGGTGCCGACCTTCCAATGCGTCCGGCAGAAGGCGAGGCGCTGACCATCTGGGAAGGCACAACAGTCTTCGATGGTTGGGGCATTAAGACCGACTACGACGCCAAGTATTTCGATGTGGCCGAGGTGGGCGATATCATCCGCTGCTATATCACCGACGCTTCTAGTCCTAACCCGGTATTTAAATATGGCGGTACTTGGACTGACTTCCCACAGCTGCTGGGTTCAAAGAAGATTACCGCTACCTATTTCGAAGGTACGATTACCGACGAAGAAGCGCTTGCAAATCTTAAGAAGGCAGGCTTCTCACTTCAGGGTGTAGGCTTCACGCTGACTAAGGTCGAGCTGATTGCCCATGAAACCCCGAAGGAATACGAGGCCGAGGGTAAGGCGCTGACATTCTCTGCTGATGGTAATATCCTTTCAACCGAGTTCGCAGGCTATTCCGACGACGCCAAGGTGGTGTTTGTAACAACTGTTACAGGTGCTGAGGGCTATGTTGGCTGGGGCAACGGCGCTATCACAAGTATCGGCGGAGCAGTTCCTGTTGCTAATTATAATGTTACCGGAGAAGGTGCAAACGAAGTGGTATTCACGCTCAAGGAACTCAAGGAGGCACTAGATGCTCCCGGATTCTATAAGGACGAGGCTACGGGCGAGAATGTTCCCACGGATTCTGGTCTGAACTGGAATTGCTGGGGCTTCGACGACAAATGCACCTCAACGCGTACCAGCGTGACCATCTACGAGGTGGTAGGTTTCTCTGGCGAGGGCTATGTTCCCGCCACAGGCATCAGCGAAATCCAGGCCGAGAAGGCTCAGGGCGCTGCCATCTTCAACCTCGCCGGTCAGCAGGTGAGCAAGGCACAGAAGGGCATATACATCCAGAACGGAAAGAAATACATCGCGAAATAAACTAGGACTTAACCTAAATACTAATGTAACTGGCGGGGCTTTGCGTGGCTCCGCCTTTTTTCGTGTCGGCCATGTCGCTATCAGAAGGCCGGCAATCAGCCTTTATTTGGGTTGCAATTAGCCTTTAGAAGGAATTCTTCCAGCCTTTAAATGAGTTGCAATTAGCCTTTAGATGTACGGCTTCCATCCTTTAAACGTATGGCCAATGAACTCCCATCCCATATCGTGGAGGGGAGTACAATAACCAACAAGTACGGAGAGTGCAAAAGCCTCGAAGAAGAAAAGGGGGCTTACGATTCAAGCGTTCAGCGTTCAGGCGTTTCAGCGTTTCAGCGTTTCAGTGGTAAATTTGAAACATGCATTTCACTCTTATATACTTATAACTAATTAATAATTAATAAGTTATATATAATAATATGCTGAAATGAAACTTATGCATACCTTCAAAAGCCTACTGAAACGCTGAAACGCTGAAACGCTAAGCTGCCAGATATTCTGTAATAATCATATATACAGTAAGTTACGGAATTATTACACTGCCGGACCTGAGTTTAATACCTCAAACATTGGCCCTAAAAGACATCAAAAATCGACCACATAACCCTCGTTTTCGATACTTTTCCCTCTATTTGGCCATTCAGAGGGCTTTCAAAATGAAAGCCACTTTTTGTCGATTCGCTGTCTTATTACTCTTAAAAGGCGCTATGCTCGCGATAAATGGCTGATAAAATGCTCGTTTTTGAGCACTTTACATTTTTTAACCCGCGCTATTTTTCAAAGTGCAAAAGAATAGCAATAAAATATCAATGATGTATTTGATTTTTTTGTATCTTTGCAAACAAATAAAAACCAAATCTTTTTTAATCCTTAAATGAAACGCATCGCATTATTGTTGGTTAATCTGCTGGTGATGGCTGCCGCCAATGCCCAGATTCGTGGTAATTCGGTTACCGTAGTCGTCACACCCGACCATAAGGACTGGAACTACAGGGTGGGTGAGGAATGCCGCTTCGACGTGAGTGTCAGGCGTTCAGGAACGCTTATCGACAACGTGAAGGTTGACTACGAGGCAGGCCCCGAAATGTATCCCGACGTGAAGAAGCAGAACGTGCTCTTGAAAGACGGAACCATGAAGTGGAAGGGGCGCATGACGAAGCCCGGATTCTACAGGCTGAAGGTGACCGCCCATGTTGACGGACGCGACTATCAGGCTTGGTGCACGGCCGGCTATAATGCGGAAGAACTGAAGCCCACTACGGTTGATCCGAAGGACTTCGACGAGTTCTGGACGAACACCCTGAACGAGGCCCGTCAGACAGCTTTGGAACCCACCTGCGAGCTGTGGGCAGAGAAGTGCACGGAACAGGTGAAGGTTTACTTGGTCAGTTTTCAGAATATCCGTTGGGGTTCAAGAACTTATGGGATACTGTCGGTTCCCGCAAAACCCGGCCGATATCCCGCTCTTTTGCGTGTTCCGGGAGCCGGCATCCGACCTTATCCCGGCGACCAATGGATGGCCCAGAAGGGCATGATAACACTCGAAATCGGCATCCACGGCATCCCTGTGAACTTCACTCAGGACTACTATGACAAGCTCTTCAACGGCGCCCTGAACTGTTACTGGGAGAACAATCTGGGCAACCGCGAGCGCAACTACTACCGTCGAGTGGTGGTTGGGTGCGTACGTGCCGTCGACTATATTGCACAGCTCGACCAATGGGACGGCAAGAATCTCTGCGTGACCGGTTCGTCGCAGGGCGGATTCCTCTCGCTGGCCACCGCCGCACTCGACAAGCGCGTGTCGTGCTACGGAGCCGTGCATGCTGCTATGTGCGACTATACGGCTGCCCTGGAGGGCAAGGCCTGCGGATGGCCCCACTATTTCTACGACTACGACAAGGCTAAGGCCCGCGATGACAATTATAAAAAGGAACACGCCCGCGAGATTGAAGCCTCGCGCTACTACGACGGCGTAAACTTTGCCCGTCGCATCACGTGCCCCGGCTGGTTCTCGTTCGGCTACAACGACGATGTGGTGCCGCCCACTACGGCCTTTGCCACCTACAACTCGGTTACCGCTCCCAAAGAGGTTCATCCCTACCAGCAGACGGCCCATTTCTGGTATCAGGAGCAATGGGACGAATGGAACGCCTGGATATGCCGCCAGATGGGCGTCAAGTTCTGATGGCCTGACCATAATGTGCAAGAAAAGCAAAGAACAACAAAAGGAATAATACTATTTTATATATGAAGAAGATATTGATTTTCGCTTTAGCCCTGGTCATCACGGCCGGCGCTTCAGCTCAGAAAAAGGCAAAGAAGAGTGAGATGGACAAGAAGTGTAGCAAGATGGAGCAGAAGCACGATTGCGGAATGCATGAGGGAAACTGCGGAATGCACAAGCAGGGCTGCTGCAAGCAGACGCCTGCCGCCCGACTGATTGAGCGTCTCAAGTCTTTATCGGCCAAGGGCATCATGTACGGTCATCAGGATGCTCCCTTCTACGGACTTACGTGGGAATGGGAAGACGGCCGTTGCGACGTGAAGGAGACTTGTGGCGACTTCCCAGCCGTGATGGGCTTCGAGCTCGGCGGCATCGAGATGGGCGACGCCAAGAACCTCGACTCCGTGCCCTTCACCCGTATGCGCGAGGAAATCATTGCCCACCATCAGCGCGGCGGTATCGTCACCATCTCGTGGCATCCGCGTAACCCGCTGACAACCATTATGGGCGGAGGTCCTGCCGGTCAGAAGTTCCCTGAAGGAACGGCTTGGGACGTGACGAGCGACCAGGTGGTGAAGAGCATCCTGCCCGGTGGTGCCAAGCACGACCGTTTCGTTATCTGGATGCAACGCGTGGCCACCTTCCTGGCATCGCTGAAGACGCCTGGAGGCGAGCCTGTGCCCATACTTTTCCGTCCGTGGCACGAGAACAGCGGTTCGTGGTTTTGGTGGGGCGAGAAGCTCTGCTCGGTTGAAGAGTACCGCGCCTTGTGGAACATGTTGCAAGACCAGTTGCGGGCTGAGGGCTTCGACAACCTAGTGTGGTCTTATTCGCCCGGCATGCAGGACAACCTGACCGCCCAGCGCCTCATGGATCGCTATCCCGGCGACGACCGCGTTGACATGCTCGGACTCGATGGCTACCAATGGACGCCCGAGGAGAAAAACCAGTTTATTGAGCGTGGAAAGCAGAACCTGGCCGTGCTTTGTCAGGTGGCCAAGGAGCATAACCTGATTCCGGCGCTGACCGAATGCGGAATGAAGAACATGACCGAGCCCACCTGGTGGACATCCACCCTGCTGCCCACCGTCAAGGGGTTCCCCATCAGCTATATGCTCACCTGGCGAAACTTTAAGAACGAGTGGTTCGGACCTTCGCCCGAGAAGCCCGACGCATCCTATTTCCGCGACTTCTACAATTCGCCCACTACATTGTTCCTGAAAGATATCAAATAACCAAATTATTCGCTATGACTGACTTTGAAAAGAAAGTGGCAGCCCTTCGCGCTCATCACGAAGAGCTGCTCAGCAAGAAGAATCAGCCCCTGGAGTGGGGCAACGGCATCTACGAAAAATATGCCAACCCCATACTGACGGCCGAGCACACGCCGCTGGAATGGCACTACGACTTCAACGAGAAAGACAACCCCTTCCTGATGCAGCGCATCATGATGAACGCCACGCTCAACTCGGGCGCCCTGAAGTGGCAGGGCAAGTATCTGCTGGTGGTGCGTGTAGAAGGTGCCGACCGCAAGTCGTTCTTCGCTGTGGCCGAGAGTCCTAACGGCATCGACAACTTCCGATTCTGGGAAGAGCCTATCACGATGCCCGACGACGAGATTCCCGCCACCAACATCTACGACATGCGCATCACCCAGCACGAGGACGGATGGATTTATGGCGTGTTCTGTGCCGAGCGTCACGATGACTCCAAGCCCGGCGACCTCTCAGCCGCTACGGCAACTGCCGGCATAGCCCGCACCAAGGACCTGAAGACATGGTACCGGCTGCCCGACCTGAAGACCAAGAGCCAGCAGCGCAACGTGGTGCTCCATCCAGAGTTTGTCGATGGCAAGTATGCCTTCTACACCCGTCCGCAAGACGGATTCATCGACACAGGCTCGGGCGGTGGCATCGGCTGGGCATTGGTTGACGACATCACCCATGCCGAGGTGAAGGACGAGATAATCATCTACGAGCGCCGCTACCACACCATTACCGAGGTGAAGAACGGCGAGGGACCTCATCCTATCAAGACTCCCCAGGGATGGCTGCATCTGGCTCATGGCGTGCGTGCCACGGCCGACGGACTGCGCTATGTGCTCTACATGTATATGACGGCACTCGACGATCCCACGCGCGTGATTGCACGTCCCGGCGGATTCTTCCTTGTTCCCGAGGGCAGCGAGTATCTGGGTGATGTGATGAACGTGGCCTTCTCCAACGGATGGATTGCCGACGAAGATGGCAAGGTGTTCATCTACTATGCTTCGGCCGACACCCGCATGCACGTGGCCACCAGCAGCATAGAGCGGCTTGTCGACTATTGCATGAACACCCCCGAGGACGGCTACTACACGGCAGCCTCGGTGGAGACCATCAAGAAGTTGGTGAGGAAAAACAAAAGCATACAATAAAATCGGATGTCGGTAGTTATATTATAAATTAGGTATTATTTACCTGCTATCCGACTATTCATACTTTAACCCAATAAAAACGATATGGCAACATTAAAAGAAAAAATCGGCTATGCGCTCGGTGATGCCGCGGCCGGTGGTATTACTTGGAAGGTGATGTCGATTGCTTTCCCGCTATTCTTCACCAATGTCTTCGGATTGACAGTGGCTGACACGGCTACGCTGATGCTCATAGCGCGAATGTTTGATGTGGTTACCGACCCGCTGATGGGTTCTTTGGCCGACCGCACCCAGAGCCGCTGGGGCACCTATCGCCCTTGGCTCATCTTCGGAGCCGTGCCCTTGGGCGTGATTTTCGCCCTGCTGCTCTATACCCCCGACTTTGGTCCTGTGGGTAAGCGAATCTACGCCTACACGCTTTACCTTCTTATGATGGCTTGCTATACCGCAGTCAATGTGCCTTACGGTTCGTTGTTGGGCGTGATGACTGAAGATGACAACGAGAAGAACCAGTTCTCCTCGTTCCGAATGGTAGGTGCCTATGCCATGGGTTTCATTACCTTGCTTTCGTTCCCATATCTGCAAAAGATGGTTGGCGGAACGCCTGCTCATCAGTATGCCGTGTTGGGTGCTTGCCTCGGTGGTTTGGCAACAATCATGACGCTGGCTTGCGGCTTGCTCACGAAAGAACGTCTGAAGCCCGTCCGTGCCGAGAAGTTCTCATTCAAGCCCTTTGCCGACCTTTTTAAGAACAAACCTTGGATTTACCTGACGCTCATAGGTATCTGTACGAACTTCTTCAACGGCTTCCGCTATGCCGTGGCCGGCTATCTGATGGAGTACTGCCTGCATGGTGATGTCACGGTTTCAGGTCTGATTATCAACTACACGGTATTCATGACCTTCGGCGAGGTGACCTGTATGATTTTCGGCGGTCTTTCTCCGAAGTTCACCCAGTGGATGGGCAGCAAGAAGAAAGCCTTTATCGTGGCAGGCATCATCTGTATGGTGTTCTCCATTGCCTTCTTCTTCGTGCCGATGGATCCTGCTTACATCTGGGTGCTTGTTGCCTTGGTTGTGCTCACTTCGGTGGGCGTGGGCCTCTATTCTCCGCTTTTGTGGTCAATGTATGCCGATGTGGCTGACTATGCCACGGAGAAGAACGGAACTTCATCCACAGGTCTCATCTTCTCTTCAGGTACGATGGCCCAGAAGTTCGGAACGGCTATCTCCGGTTCGCTCGTGGCCTTGCTGCTTGGTTTTGCCGGTTTCTATTCCGGAACTGATGCCAACGGCCAGACGGTGGTCAACATCACCAACATGGAGGCTGTACGTGAAATGACCTGGGCTTTGTTCTCCATCTTCCCGGCAGTCATCATCGTTATCATGATCTGGTTGCTTTACAAGTATCCAATTAAGAAGTAATAACCTCAAATGAGTCCCCTCCTTGGAGGGGCTTTTTTAATAATAATATGAAAGAAGAAGTAAAAAGACTGAAGGCCGAAGTAGGCGAAGTGCTCGAGAACAACATCCTGAGTTTCTGGCTCGACAAAATGCAGGACGAGGAAAACGGCGGATTCTACGGACAGATGACCGGTGAGGGACAGCTGGTGAAGGAAGCCGACAAGGGCGGCATTCTGAATGCACGCATCCTGTGGTCGTTCTCAGCCGCCTATCGTGTGCTCCGCAAGCCCGAATACCTGGAGGCCGCCACGCGTGCCAAAGACTATATCATCGACCATTTCATCGACCGCGAGTATGGCGGCACTTACTGGAGCCTCGACTATAAGGGACAGCCCAAAGACACCAAGAAGCAGTTCTATGCCATTGGCTTTATGATCTACGGACTCTCAGAATATGCCCGTGCCACCGACGACCGCGAGGCACTCGACTATGCCATCCAGCTCTACGAGTGCATCGAGGAACATTCGCTCGACCGTCTTTATAATGGTTATATCGAGGCCTGCACGTGCGAGTGGGGCGAGATTTCCGATATGCGTCTCTCGGAGCTCGATGCCAACTATCCCAAGTCGCAGAACACCCATCTGCACATCATCGAGCCCTACACCAATCTCTTCCGTTGTCTTAAGGAGATGAAGGCTGCCGAGAACTGCAACTACGTGCCTGCCATCGGGGCTGTGCTTCCCATCAACGTGACGGTACCCGCCGAGACCGTCAACCGCATCGAGGCTTCGTTACGCAACCTTATCGACATCTTTACAGAGAACATCCTGAATCCCGAGACCCACCATCTTGACCTTTTCTTCGACATGGACTGGACGCGTCAGGCTGGACGTCTGGAAAGCTATGGTCACGACATCGAGTGCTCGTGGCTGTTGCACGAGGCTGCCTTAGTGCTGGGCGACGAGAAGTTGCTTCGCAAGGTGGAAGAAGTGGTAAGGATGGTTGCCAAGGCATCCGAGAAAGGACTGAACGCCGATGGTTCGATGGTTCACGAGGCCAACCTCGACACAGGCTATATAGATACCGACCGCCATTGGTGGGTACAGGCCGAGAACGTGGTAGGCTGGGTGAACATCTATCAGTATTTTGGCGATGAAGATGCTCTGCGGAAAGCCCTCCGAGGATGGCAGTATATAAAGGATAACCTCATAGACCGTGAAGGCGGTGAATGGTGGTGGAGCCGCGACCCTGAGCGCAACATCAATCGCAAAGACGACAAGGCCGGCTTTTGGAAGTGTCCCTACCACAACAGCCGCATGTGCCTTGAGATTATTGAACGAATAATGTAGAATGTAGAGTGGAGAATGTAGAATTATGATTACTTTATTTCGCAGTTTTTTGCGTTGAATTCTGGGCTTGCCAGGTAATCATAATTCTACATTCTCCACTCTCAATTCTAAATTCTAAAGGTTTCTTTCTTCAAGGAATCGGAGCTGCTGTTCCAGCATTTCCAGGCGAGGCATGGGGCATCCGGCTTCGCGTGCTTCCTTTATTCCGCGTGTGTAGAGATAGTCTATTTCCATCTGGCGGTGGTTGTCGAAGTCAAGCTTCATGCTCGGCTTGTAGGGCGTCATAGCATCGGTAACCGTCAGCATGTTTTCCACGAATGCCTCGTCGACTCCGCTCACGCCAAGTGCCCTTGAGGCAGCCACCACTTCCATCATCTGAGCGCGGATAAGCGCACGGGTTGATGGATTCTTCAGTAACCGGTCGGTAGTGGTATCAAGCGCCACAGTCATTCCGTTGAAGGGCATATTCCAAACGGCCTTTTTCCATCTGGCCTGATAGTATTCCACGGAGTTCGTCTCGATTCCTGCATTCCGGAAATCGGTCAGCAGCGCATCGATAGTCTGCTGGTCCTTACACGAGTAGTTGCCGATGTTGATGCTGCCGTAGCATTGGTGGTCGATATGTCCCGGGCCCACCTTTCCCGAACAGATGAAGGCCAGTCCGGCGGCAATGGGCAGAGTAGGGAACTGCTTTTGCAGGTCGGCTTCCAGTCCTATTCCGTTCTGAATGAGCACCACCAGCGGATTGTTCTTCACGATGGGCGGCAGCAGTTTTGCAAGCAGATGCTCGCGGGTGGACTTCAGACATACCAGCACGACATCCACTTCGGGCATCTCCTCGGTCGAGCTGTAGGCCCTGACGTTATCGATGTGGAAGCTGCCGTCGCACGAGTCGATTTGCAGTCCGTTTTGCTTCACGTATTCATAATCGGTGTGCAGCAGGAAGTTCACCTCGTAGCCTGCACGACAAAGACGGCCACCGTAGAATCCTCCGATGGCGCCTGTTCCAATAATGGCGTATCTCATTGCTGTAGTTTTATTTCTTTCCTCTTAAGAATGAAGCTATCCAGAGGATGATTACTGCGCCTACCACTCCGGTAATGGTTTCGCCGATGAATGTCGGTTCCACGTCGATGCCCAGTTTTGGGAAAAGCCATCCGCCCAGGGCGCCGCCGATGAGTCCAAGAATCAGGTTCCACCAGCATCCGGCACCTTCGCCTCTCATCAGTTTGTTGGCGATGAATCCGGCCAGTATACCAATTATAATTGCTCCAATCATAGCGTTAATTTGTTAAAGTTCTACGAAATTTGGGTGCAAATATAGTGAATTGTTTTGAATAATCAAAGAATTAGCAGGCCAATCTGATAAACGAGTGCCGAAACCACCCATGCCAGCGCCGTGGTGTAGATGGCGGCAAAGAGTGCCCAGCGCCACGAACCCGTCTCGCCCTTGATGGCTGCGATGGTGGCTATGCAGGGGAAATAGATGAGCACGAACAGCAGGTAGGCGAAGGCTATGAGCGGCGTGATGCCGTCGGCCTCCATCTTCTGCCGCAGGTTCACGTAGCGGTCGGAGTGGTCCTCGCCGTCGTCGGCTCCCACTTCTTCGTCGTTTGCATAGAGCACACCCATCGTGGAGGCCACGATTTCCTTGGCACCTACACCGGCAATGAGCGACACGTCGAGTTTCCAGTCGAATCCTTGTGGGCGGAACACCGGCTCAATGGTTTTTCCAATGCGTCCTATGTAGCTCTGCTCCTGCTGCGCCTGACTGTCCAGCTCGTCATTGTGGGGGAAATAGCCGAGTGCCCATACAATGATGGAAGCCACCAGAATGATGCCACCCATTTTCTTCAGGTACTGCTTGCCCTTCTCCCAGGTGTGGCGGGCTATGGCCTTTATGGTGGGGAATCGGTAGGGCGGCAGTTCCATCACGAACGGAGTGTCTTCGCCCTTGATGAGGTATTTGCTGAACAGCTTGCTCATCACTACGGCCAACAGGATGCCGATGGCATAGAGCAGCACCATGATGGGCGTCTGATACTTGGCAGCGAAGAAGGTTCCCACGATGGTGATATAGATGGGCAGCCTGGCCGAGCAGCTCATCAGCGGCAGCACCATCATCGTGATGAGTCTCGAGCGGCGGCTCTCAATGGTTCGGGTAGCCATCACGGCAGGTACGTTGCAGCCGAATCCCATGATGAGCGGAATGAAAGATTTTCCGTGGATGCCCATAGCGTGCATCATCTTGTCCATGATGAAGGCAGCACGCGACATATAGCCCGAGTCTTCCATGAACGAGATGAACGTGTAGAGTATCAGAATCTGCGGCAGGAATACGATGACAGAACCCACGCCGGCAACCGCTCCATCCACAATCATGGCACGAACGGGACCGTCGGGCAGCACCCCGTTCAGCCAGTCGGATAGCCATCCCACGCCGCTGTCTATCCAGTCCATCGGGTACTGTCCGATGCTGAATGTTATCCAGAACATGATGAAGATGAACAGGAAGAAAAGAGGGAATCCCAGCCACCGGTGGGTGATGAACTTATCGAGCATGTGGGTAATCTTGTATGTATCGTCACGCTTGCCTTCGCGGTAGCCTATTTCCTCCAGGGCACCATGTATGAATCCGTATTTGGCGTCCATGATGGCGGTTTCAGAGTCGGTCTTCATTTCCTCTTCCAATCGCCGTCCGGTATCGTCGCGATGCATGAAAATCTCTTCCTTGTCGGGCAATTTGGCAATAATCTTTTCCGTCTCGGCATCGTGCTCCAGCAGTTTGATGGCCAGATAGCGCGTCGAGAACTGCCGGCGCAGCTCGTCGTATTGCTTCAGATGTTCCTGCATATCCTTGATACCGTTCTCAATCTCATGGCCGTGATTGATGTGGATGTGCCTGATGGGATGCTTCTTGAACCGTCCTTCGTAAACTTGGATAACCGTGTTGAACAACTCGCTGACGCCCCTTCCGTTCTTGAAAACTGTTGGCACCATGGGGAATCCCAGCAGTTCGCCCAGCTTTGCCGAGTCCAGTAAGTCGCCTCGTGTCTCAGCCTCGTCGAACATGTTCAGCGCTCCCACCATCCGCAAGTTCATATCGATGAGCTGAGTGGTCAGGTAGAGGTTGCGCTCCAGGTTGCTAGAGTCGATGACGTTGATGATGATGTCGGGCGTGTGCTCCACAATCTGCTTGCGCACATAGAGTTCTTCGGGCGAGTAGGCCGAGAGCGAATATGTGCCCGGCAGGTCGACCAAGTTGAACTTGTAACCCTTGAATTCGGCCACGCCCTCCTTGGCGTCAACCGTCACACCACTATAATTACCCACGCGCTCGTGTGCGCCCGAGGCAAAGTTGAAGAGCGACGTTTTGCCGCAGTTGGGGTTGCCTATCAGCGCCACATTTATTTCACGGCGCCGTCTCAGGGCCTCACGCTTCGTTTCCAGGTCGGATGGCAGGTCATACTCGTCTTCATCGTCGGTCAGCGGCAGCTGGTTCCCTGTGGTTGTCGGTTGCGGCTGGGTCTTCATCTTCCTCTTTTCCACCACCTCAATCTGTTCCGCCTCGCTGTGACGTAGCGACACTTCGTAGCCCATGATGCGGTATTTCACGGGGTCGTGGAGTGGGGCGTTCAGTAACACCTTCACTTCCTTGCCCTTGATGAATCCCATTTCGATGATTCTCTTGCGGAATCCGCCGTGACCGGAAACCTTCACGATGATTCCACTTTGTCCAGTTGTCAGTTCAGACAGTTTCATGTTCTATCGTTATTTATTTGTCTGCAAAGATACTACTTTTTTCGTTGCAACCGAGTTGCATCCCCTCAAAAATACCTACTATTAGGTATTCCGTCAGTAAAAAACGTTAAATAATGGACGGTAATCGAAAAAAATACGGGTGCTGTCGGTGTCGTTTCATTAAAAGTTAGTACCTTTGCACCGCTTTTACGAGATAGGAGCATAAAATTCAAACCTAATTTAAAATTTTAAAAACAAATGGCAACAAAAATCAGACTGCAGCGCGGTGGCCGTAAGGGCTATGCTGTTTATCGCATTGTTATCGCCGACGCTCGCGCACCACGTGATGGTAAATTTACTGAAAAGATTGGTACTTACAATCCCAACACCAATCCCGCCACAGTAGATTTGAATTTCGACCGTGCACTCTACTGGGTAGAGACAGGTGCACAGCCCACAGACACAGTTCGCAACATCCTCAAAACCGAGGGCGTTTACATGATGAAGCATCTCCGCGGAGGTGTGAAGAAAGGCGCTTTCGATGAGGCCGCTGCCCAGAAGAAGTTCGATGCCTGGAAAGCTGACAAGCAGAAGGGTCTTGACGCTGTAGCAGCCGGAGAGGCTAAGGCCAAGAAAGAGGCCATCGCCAAGGAACTGGAGGCTGAGAAGAAAGTGAACGAAGCTATTGCTAAGAAGGTAGCTGAGAAGAAAGCCGCTGAGGCTGCCGCCAAGGCTGAGGCCGAGGCTGCTAAGGCTGCCGAGGAAGCTGCTGCTGAGGCACCCGCTGAGGCTCCTGCAGAGCCCGCCGACGAGGCTTAATCGCTTTTTCTTGGAAGAGAAACCACAAGGGGTTGTATCGAAAGATACAGCCCCTAATTTTGTTTTTGTATCGGGGAAAGTAGGGTCGGAAAGCGTGCTTCCGCCCTTAGGATGCACAGTTTCCGCCTATTAGATGATCTGCTTCCGCCTATTGGAAGGCTTGCTTCTAAACTTTGGAAGGCCAGCTTCTGAACTTTGGAAGGACTTTGTCTTGACTTTAGAGGACAACCCTTTGCTTATTAAAAACTGAAACTCCGATAAACAGGGACTTTTCAGCTGTTTTGGAACAATGTAACTTCCCAGGGGAGGTATGGAGGGGTTACTTCGAATTCCAGAAATCGAGGTATTGGCGGGCAACCTTCAGGTAGTCGTGATGTCGGCTGATGTATTCCACGCTTTGGCGCTTCAGTTCGGGAATTGCCTCGGGATGAAGGACAAGTTGCTCGAGGGCGCTTACTACGCTTTCTTTGGTTGGCTCGACATTGATGATGGGACGGAGCTCGGTCTCGCCTATAATCTCGTAGTTCTCTGGCTCGCCGCCGCCAATGCAGATAATGCCTTTCTTCATGGCTTCGAGAGGATTCATCGAGGGAGTATAGGCATAGAGCTGGTCCAGGATGGCATCGGAATTCTCCATCAACTGGGTGTACAGGCTGAACGGAACGCTTTCGACGACCTGAAGCTTCATGAGGTCGGGATGACGGGCCTCCACCTCTCGGGCTGCCTGGAGCATGATGTCGGTGCCTTTGTAGGAGGAGCGCTCGCGGTTGATGCCAATGAAGATGCGCACGGGCTGGTGTGCCTCGGTAGAGAAGCTGGTGGCAGGACGGATGGGGAAAGGAATGAAGGTGGTTTTGTCGGGGAAATGGGGCTCATAGCAGCTCCAATATTCGTAGAGTCCGGTGATGATGCCGTCGCAGTCGTCTGCAATGAGTCGGTTCAGCTTCTCCTTCGGGGTCCCCAACCAGTCTTGCTGCTCGCGGGTGGCCTCGACATTGGTGCGTAGCTGGTCGCCAATGTTGAAGTCGCTGTAGCGGAGATGGCGGCGCTGGGTGCATTCGTTCACCCAGTAGTAGTCCATGCCGAATGCCCCGAGGAACATCTTGCGGTTGTGGCGACGCAGGTAGCGGTAGATGGGCAGAATGCGCTCAGCCTTTAGTTCGAGGAACATGGGATTTATGAGCTGCACAACGTCGTAGCCCCGGAAATTGGGTAGCAAAGTAGCCACCTTGGCCATGAGCTGGATGCCTCCCCAATGGTTAGGAGTTCTGGCGAGGTCAATGTCGCGGGGATAGTTTTTCCAGAAGTCGCCGTTGCTGGCCACGGTAACCTGATGGCCCAGGGCGCGTAGTCCCTCGGCCAGTGTGGCATGCACGTTGCTGTATTCTCCCAGAAGCAAGATTTTCATGGCTGATGATTAATGACGGGCAGGGTGCGGAGCAGTATCTTACGCCCCATGCTAGAGTTGATCATGCGTGCGAAATACTTGTATTTCTGCGTGTAGTCGCGTTTAGGGAGGGGGAAGAGTCCCTGTTTGCTGAGCCTTTCCAGACGCTCGTTGAGCTGATGCTCGGAACGTGTCAGCATGATGGTATTGTAGAGATAGTCCATGCTGAGCTGGGCCACGCGGCGATGCAGGGCGTTACGCTCTTCGGTGGGCAGGGTGTTGGCGAGATGGTCGAGATAGAAGATGACGTGCTCGCTGTCGTTGAGCCGCTTGATGAGCGAACGGGTGGAAGTGCGGTTGGTGACGGAGTCTTGGCGCTCGCGGTAGTAGTAGGCGCAGGTGTCGGTGGAATACACTTTGTCGGCACGCAGGATGAGCTGTGGAGTGAACTCTTCGTCCTCGCCGTATTCGATGCCCTCGGTGAATCGCAGGTCGACCAGCGTTTTTTTGCGGAAGACATATGAACAGACGGAGGCCTTCAGGTTGTTGTTGTGCATGTATTCGCTTCCCGACACAGGACCGTCGAACAGATAGGGAGTGTCCACCTCGGTACCTTCTTTGGTGAAGTTGAAGAGTACAATGTCGGGGTCCTGGTACCTGACGATGTCGAGGCTGTGTTCGTAGCCGGAGGTGATAAGGCAGTCGTCGGCATCTACGAACTGGATGTATTTGCCCGAACTGAGGGTGATGCCCTTGTTGCGCGCGGCACTTACGCCGCTGTTTTTCTGACGCAGGTAGACGATGTTGTCGCGGTACTCCACGAGTTCGTTGAGCGGGCTATCATCGGAGCCGTCGTCGATGAGCAGTATTTCGCGGTCGTCGCCCGAGAGCGAGAGCGAAAGGATGCTGTCGAGGCATTCGCGGAGCAGGCTGAGCGGCTCGTTATAGTAGGTCACGATAAAGCTCACCAGAGGCATATGAGTGCTTTGTGTATCTTGCATAATCTGTTGATTCCTATTGTTTTATATAATTGCTGTTTGATATTGTCTTTAAAACTATCGGCCTTAGTGGTAGGCAAATTGTCGGGCAGCAAAATCCGACGAGTAAACCGGAAAACGTCGAGCTGGATGTTGAGCAGGTAGCTGAGCGGCGCAGGGTAGGGACTGCTGAGATGAGCCTCGAGGAGTGAAGTCAGTTCGTCGCCCTTTGCTTGTGCCGTTATTCCCGATGGGTTTCTGCGGTAGTGGTAGAGTCCGCTGCCGGTGGTGGCAATCACCGATGCTTGCTGAAGGATGCGGGGAATGGTCCACACGTCTTCGAAGACTTTGCCTTCGGGGAAGCTGACTTCGCGGAAGAGTGAGGCGCGATAGACTTTATTCCAGGCATAGGTATGGGTGTAGGCTTGGGTGGCGGTCCAGTAGTCGGCGGGATTCATGTAGCGGTTGTCGGCCAGCTGGAGGCGCGTTTCCTGCTTGATGTCGACGGGATATTCCAATAGGTCAATGTCGGGATTGGTGCTGAGCATTTCCATCAGTGGGCGCAGAGTGTTGTCGTCGAGCCAGTCGTCGCTGTCAACGAAAGTGATGTACTCACCTTTTGCGGCAGCAATTCCTGTGTTGCGGGCGGCACTCAGTCCCCCGTTTGGTTGGTGGATGACGCGAATTTCGGGATGTTTTTCCTGAAGGCTGTCGCACATCTGAGGGCATTTATCAGGCGAAGAATCATCAACGAGGATGATTTCCATATCCTCGAAATCCTGATGCAGCACGCTTCCTACACATTGCTCCAGCGTCTGCTCAACTTGGTAAACGGGAATGATTACGCTCAGTTTCACGGCACAAAGATACGATTTTATTTATAATAAATACCCGAATTGTGCGTTTTATTTTCAAAATGGAAAATAAAGAGCACCAAAGCAGCTATACCCATATACTGAAATACACCGGATTGTTCGGAGGTATGCAGGGACTGAACATCCTGATAGGCATTGTGCGCACCAAACTGGTGGCGCTCATTCTGGGGCCTGGCGGTATGGGACTGGTGTCTCTTTTCACCTCTACCATTTCGTTCATCTCGTCGGCAACTAACCTGGGGCTGCCCACCAGCTCGGTGAAGACACTTTCGGAAGTGTACGAAGTCGGTAACAGGGAAATGCTGCGGAACAAGGTGAGGCTGGTGCGCTCGCTTTCGCTGATGGCTGCCGTACTGGGCGTGGTGGTCTGCCTGCTGTTGAGTTCGTCGTTCGATGTGCTGACTTTCTCGTGGGGTTCTCACAAACTGCACTTTGCGCTGCTTGCCCCTATTGTGGGCATGATGGTGCTGATTGGAACCGAGATGGCCATACTTAAGAGCGTGAGGCAGCTGAAGCAGGTGGCCCTGATTTCAACGCTGAACATGGTGGCTGCGCTGATAATCTCAGTTCCTATTTATTATTACTTCGGTCAGCGTGGCATCATTCCAGCCCTGACGCTGATGGTGCTGGTGCAGCTGCTGTTCACGCTGCATTATTCCAGAAAAGTGTTCCCGCTGGAGGTTTCGTTCCGTAATAATGTGTTTAAGGAGGGAAACGAGATGCTGCGGCTAGGGCTTGCCTTCCTTGCATCTGGACTTTTCACGACCGGTGCCGATTTCATCATCCGCTCTTATTTCAGCAAGTATGCCAGTCTGGAAGTGCTGGGTATCTTCAATGCCGGATTCATGCTTACTACGACCTACGCCGGAATGGTGTTCACGGCTATGGAAACCGACTATTTCCCGCGTCTCTCGGGAGTGAACAAGGATGTGGCGGCATGCAACCTGATGATTAACCGCCAGATAGAGGTCACGCTGCTGTTGATTGCGCCGATGCTGCTGGCGTTCATGATTTTCATGCCGTTGGTGGTTCCCATTCTATACACGTCGAAATTCATGCCTTGCGTGCCGATGGCTCAAGTGATAGTGCTGGCACTTTATCTGCGTGCGATGAAGCTTCCCGTGGCCTATTTGACCCTTGCCAAGGCCGACTCGAAAATCTTTTTGGTGCTTGAGGCCTATAGCAGCATTCTCATGGTGGCAGCCGTGATACTGGGCTATCACTTCTGGGGACTTGAGGGAGCAGGATGGGGACTGTTCGTGACAGGGCTGGTTGACATCATCGTTATCTGGGTTTTTGCGCATTTCCACTATAGGTACGAGGTGTCGCCGATGGTGTTGAAGTATGCGGCCATCCAATTGCCTCTGGCCATAGCTGGCTTTTTCGTGACGCGTTGTCTCGGTAGCGTCAGCTATTGGGTGCTGGGCATGGCGCTCGTGATGGTAAGTCTTGCCATATCGGTTGAGATTCTCCGTAGGAAAACTTCGCTTTGGAAAAAGCTGAAGCAAAATCTTGCCGGACGGTTCAAAAGATAAATAAACTGAAAAATTAGAGGGGAATTGTAGGTGTTTCGCGATATTTTTTCTATTTTTGTAGGCGTGTAATTATGACGTTGATAATTGTTGCCATATTATTAGTAGGTTTTGTCTTGATAGCCACATCAAGCTTTAACCGTATCAACAAGGCCGCCACAGCCATGTTTGCAGGCACTTTCGGCTGGGTGCTCTACATCTGCTATGGAACTGATTTCGTGATGGACCAGCATCCCTCGGAATACATCGAATGGCTTTCGGGGGCCAATGCCACGAGTGTGGCCGTGAAGCAATACATTGCCCAGAACATTTTCCTGAAATACGTCGGACGAGGCGCTGAAATCGTGCTTTTCCTGCTGGCAACGATGTCGATAGTGGAAATCCTCAACAACAACGGGTGCTTCGACTTCCTCACGCAAACCATGCGTACACGCAACAGCCGGAAACTGCTTTGGATTATGACGATTACGACGTTTGTAATCTCGGCTAATCTTGATAACCTTACCACGACGACCATGATGCTTGTCATTATGCACGACATGGTGCCATCGCGGTCACAGCGGATGATTTATGGATCGGCGATTGTGCTGGCGGCTAATTTTGGCGGAGCGCTGACCGTGATAGGCGACCCCACGGGACTGGTATTGTGGACGAACAGTTGGGTGACGGCCACCACTTTCTCGATGTCGCTGCTGCTGCCTTGTCTGATTGCCTGGGTTATTCCTACATTCTGGCTCTCTCGCTCATTGCCCGAGCATATTGATTCACAATGGCGGACGATGCCCTACAGGGGCGATGATACAAACCTGAAAGTATGGCAGAGGTTTGTCATGCTCGTGGTGGGTATCGGCGGACTCTGGTTTATCCCCACTTTTCATAACATCACGAAACTTTCGCCTTTCCTTGGCGCCTTGTGCGTGCTGAGTGTTTTGTGGATTGTTGACGAGCTGATGAACCGCCGCATGATGGACGTTGACAAAATGATTCAGCGACGGGTTCCGCTGGCGCTTCAGTATGGAGTGATTCAGCTGATGCTCTTCATCATGGGTATCATGCTTGCCGTAGCGGTTGTCGACGAGACAGGTGCCATCGGATGGCTTGCTGGTATTTGCAACGACCATATCGGGAGTCCTTGGATAATGGGATGCATAGCGGGATGTGTGAGCACGATGCTCGACTCGTTTGCCACCTCGATGTCGTTCATTTCGTTCTTCAGGGACCTTCCCCAGAACGATATCTATTGGATAATCATTGCATTTGCGACGGCAGCCGGTGGCTCGGTACTCATGATTGGTTCGGTGGCGGGCCTCGCGCTTATGAAGATGGAGCGCATCCGCATCGGATGGTATTTCCGGCATGTGGGTTGGATTGTGTGTCTCTCGTCGTTGCTGGGACTAGGCGTGATGTATCTGTTACATTAAGATAGACTTCAGAAAATCTAACTATTAAAACCTAATAATCATGGCAAAAATCAAGACTATCGGAATCATGACCTCAGGTGGTGATGCTCCGGGAATGAATGCGGCCATACGTGCCGTGACGCGTGCCGGTATCTATAACGGCTATAAAATCAAGGGTATCTATCGCGGATGGGATGGACTCATCAATGGCGAGATAAAGAGTTTTACCACCGAAAACGTGTCGGGAATCATTAATCTTGGAGGAACGATACTGAAGACGGCACGCTCGAAAGAGTTCATGACTTCGGAAGGTCGCGACAAGGCTTTTGAAAACATGCAGAAGGAGGAAATCGATGCGCTGGTGGTCATCGGTGGTAACGGTTCGCTGACAGGTGCGAGAGTGTTTGCCGAAGAGTATGATGTGCCTATCATCGGACTGCCTGGTACCATCGACAACGACCTATATGGTACGGACTCTACGATAGGATACGACACGACAATGAATACTATAATGGAGTGTGTGGACCGTATCCGTGATACTGCCCAGAGCCATGAGCGGATTTTCTTTGTCGAGGTGATGGGGCGCGATGCAGGTTTCCTGGCTCAGAACTCAGCCATCGCCTGCGGAGCTGAGGCCGCCATTATCCCAGAGGATTCTACCGATGTTGACCAGCTGGCGAGATTCATGGAACGCGGCATTCGCAAATCGAAGAAATCATGTATCGTTATTGTGTCGGAGAGTCCTAAGTGTGGTGCTCTCTATTATGCCGATCGTGTAAAGAAGGAATTCCCCGAATTCGATGTACGTGTCTCAATTCTTGGCCATCTTCAGCGTGGCGGCCGTCCCACGGCTCACGACCGTATCCTGGCAAGCCGTTGTGGAGTGGGGGCCATCGAGGCCATCCGTCAGGGGCAGCGCAACGTGATGATTGGCGTCCGTTACAATGAAGTGGTGTATGTTCCGTTCAGCGAGGCCATTCGTTCTGACAAGCCTTTTGACAAAAAGCTGATAAAGGTTCTTGATGAATTGAGCATCTGATTATGAGAAAACATTTCTTTTTATTTTCCTTGTTGCTCTTGGGAGTCCTCTCGATGAAGGCCCAGCGAAGTGACAAGCTGCTAAGACAATGGTCTTTTTCTCGCGACGGACAAAACTGGCAAACGGTTAGAATTCCGCATGACTGGGCTATTAGCGGGCCGTTCGACAAGAAGTGGGACCTTCAGCAGGTGGCCATCAAGGAGAACGGCGAAACGAAGGCTACGGAAAAGAGTGGCCGTTCGGGTGCGCTTCCTTGGATTGGAGACGGTGAGTATAAGACCAGTCTGACTTTTACGGAAGAACAGCTGAAAGGCAGGAGTCATATACTTGTTTTCGATGGAGCAATGGCCGAGCCCCGCGTTTATGTAAATGGGAAGTTCGCGAATGCTTTAGGACTGCCAAAGACCGACGACAGCAGTCCCACTTGGGCATACGGCTATAATGCGTTCCGTGTGGATATTGCACCCATGCTGAAAGCGGGCAGCAACGAAATCGTGGTGAAGTTGAGCAACAAGGAGGAAAGTTCACGCTGGTATCCGGGAGCAGGTTTGTATCGCCCCGTAACGCTGAGCTCCGCTTCGTTAACGCGCATAGATGAATGGTCGGTTTTTGTTCGTACTTCTTCAATAGAAAGGGATGAAGCGGTAATCGACGTGGATTGTGGTTTCCTGTGGAATGAACTTCAAGAAGAGAACCTCTCTGTGGAAATAAGCTTGGTCAACGACAAAGGCTACACCGTGGCTGCTTCCCGTAATGATATAGAGCTGGGTTCAGTCATGCATACTAGGATGCACGTTTCAAAGCCGAACTTGTGGTCACCGGAGACACCTTATTTATATAAGGCAGACATCCGCTTGATGCAGGCAAACCGTGTGATTGACCATTATGTGTTTAATACCGGCATCAGAACGGTAAAGGTTAGTAAGGAAGGAGGCTTCCAACTAAATGGAGTGACAAGAAAACTGAAGGGTGTTTGTTTGCACCATGATTTAGGACCGCTTGGAGCAGCAGTCAATAAGGCGGCATTGGCTCGCCAGATTAGGCTGATGAAAGAAATGGGTGCCGATGCTATACGTACTGCTCACAATATGCCTTCTCAGTGGCAGATGGAAATTTGCGACTCTATGGGCATGATGGTGATGGCAGAAAGTTTCGACATGTGGCGCTACCCAAAATGCAAGAACGGCTATGCACGTTTCTTTGACGAATGGTCTGACAGGGACATTGAAAATCTGGTTCGTGTGAACCGTAATCATCCGAGCATCGTGATGTGGAGCATCGGAAACGAGATTCCCGAGCAATGGAGTGAGGAAGGGAGAAAGATTTCGGAACATCTTCAGGAACTGTGTCATCAGTTGGATGAGACTCGCCCTGTTACGCAAGGCATGGATAAGGCCGAGAATGCGCTGAAGAGTGGTTTCGCGCAGGTGATGGATGTACCGGGATTTAATTACCGCGTCTTTAAATATCCGAAGAGTATTGGTCAGTTGCCTAAAGGCTTCTTGCTTGGTTCTGAAACAGCTTCCACAGTTAGTTCCCGTGGTGTGTATAAGTTTCCTGTTGTGGTGACTGACAAGGAACTGTCGCCTGATGGCCAATGTACCAGTTATGATACTCAGTATTGCTCTTGGAGCAATCTGCCAGAATCTGATTTCGCCGCAATGGATGATTTGGATTATACCATTGGTCAGTTTGTGTGGACTGGTTTCGACTATCTCGGCGAACCAACTCCCTATGATGAATATTGGCCATCGCGTAGTAGCTATTTTGGCATCTGCGATTTGGCTGGATTACCCAAAGACCGCTACTATCTCTATCGTTCACAATGGAGGAAGGATGAGCATACCATTCATCTGCTACCTCATTGGACGTGGCCGTCGCGAAAAGGAAAGGTTACTCCGGTAATGTGCTATACGGATTATGATTCAGCAGAACTCTTTGTTAATGGAGTCAGTCAGGGAAAAGCATTTAAGTCAAAGGATGGTCCTTCTTCTCTTGAGCCTGCCTCGCCCGACTTAAACCGTTATCGCCTGATGTGGCCTGATGTTAAGTATCAGCCGGGCGAACTGAAAGTTGTAGTATTCGACAAGGATGGCAAGCCTGCTGGAGAGAAAACTGTCAATACCTCAGGGAAACCTTTTGCCCTTAAACTAGAGGCAGACAGAACTTCCCTGAAGGCTGATGGTGATGACTTGGCGTTTGTTACAGTTAGCATGACCGATGATAAGGGAAACCTTTGTGCTACATCCGATGATGACATCGAGGTGAGCGTAGAAGGGGAGGGCTGTTTTGTGGCAGTTTGTAATGGCGATGCAACGAGTCTTGAACCTTTCACGCAACCAAAGATGAAGTTGTTTGGTGGTCAATTGGTTGTGGTTGTTAGGTCATCAGAGACAGCTGGAACTATTTTTTTACGTGTGAATTGTCCGAAGCGAAAAATAGATAATGTACTTCAAATTAGTACGCGGTAATCGATTCCTTAGATATGAAACAGGGGATGCTTCAATTATGAAACATCCCCTGTGCTTTTATTAGAATTGCCACCATTTTTTCTTTGGATGGTCATTCTGATTGAGTTCTCCGAGCCGTTCACGGATAATGTCGGTCAGCGTCATATGGTGGGAAATCATGCGGTAAATCGTTCCCCAGTCGGGAATACCACCAATATTACGATCGTCGATGAACATGTCAACCTTGAGTTTTCTGGAGAAGTGGTTGTTGTTTTCAGTTGTTTCTTCTGGATAGTCGCGGTTGATGGCATAGAATTCCACACCACGTTCTCGACACCAGTTCACGGCATCGTCAAGTAATTTGTCTTCACGAACACTCCACAGGATAATCTTGTGTCCCTCTTTAATCAGAAGTTTAAGCGTATCCGTGGCAAAAGGGAGTTCCTTGCCAATCTCAGGATATTCGTGGGTTACAATAGTGCCGTCAAAATCAACTGCAATCGTCATTTCTTAATTATTTAAGTTTAATAGAGTCGTCTGCCTTGTTACCGTAGTGACTCTGGCTATAGTTTCCATACTGACCATAGCTGCCGTAAGAACCATAGCGCCCGTAGCCGTAACGACCATAACCATAGCGTCCGTACTTGCCATAGCTGCTGTAACGTCCGTATCTGCCATACTTGCCGTAGCGTCCGTAACCATAGTAGTAGCCGTACTTCTTCTTAGACATGTCAATACCATTGATAACCATCGCCATGTTGGGAAGCTTTTCTTCGTTGGCAAGACCGTTAATGAGCTCGAACGAAGATTTAGCCGTGAAGTCTGCACGACACATATAGATAGTTGCATCGGCAACACGACCTACCTGCAATGTATCGGTAACCAGACCTACAGGTGCCGTATCAACAAGGATGTAATCGTACTTGTCGCGAAGTATTTTGAAGATTACATCCAGCGAAGGACGAGCCATCAACTCGGCAGGGTTGGGAGGAACTGGACCAGCCATCAACAGGTCGAGGTTCTTGTTTACACCCGATGGCAGGATCTGCTCTGCAATGTCGCTCCATTTAGGTTCTTCCAAAGTAAGAAGCGGTGTAATACCATTGTGGTGGTTATTGATTTCGAAAAGCTCAGCAAGACGCGGCTTACGAATATCAAGACCTACGATGATTACTTTCTTGCCGAGGAGTGCGAAGGAAACCGCAAGGTTGGCACAGTTGAATGTCTTACCTTCACCTGATGTGGTTGAGGTAAACATGACGACTTTGTCATTTTCCTTAAGCATAAATTGCAGGTTCGTTCGCATTGATCGGAAGATTTCCTCCATCTGGTTGTTCTTGTTCTCGTGCACCACAATGTCAGCCTTTGTCTTAGCGGTGTCGCTGGCGATGGCAACATCAGCAAGAATCGGCAGAGCTGTAAGCCTCATCACGTCGTCGTGGCCTTCAATACGGTAACGCAGGAGTGAAAGGACAAACATAATCAATGCAGGCAGCAAAAGTCCTATACCGAGAGCCGTGAGATAAACCATGTTGTTTTTGGGACTCACTTTTCCACCGAAGAGAGGAACCTCAATCATGTTAGCCTTGTTAGCAGTTGCTGAAAGTGAGATGGAGTTTTCTTCACGTTTCTGCAGCAACATCAGATAAAGACCGCTACGAACTTCTTGCTGGCGACCAATCTGCGTAAGAATACGTTCCTGCTCAGGTGTCTTGTTGATTTCGCCCGTATAGCGTCCCAACTGTGAAGATATAGCATTACGCTGAATCTGAGCTGTCTGCATGTTATGCTGATAAGCGTTGGTTAAACTCTGCTGAACGCTATGGTAGAGGTCGTCGATTTCTGCATTCAGTTTCTGTACGGCAGGACTCTGCTCAGAAGCAGAACGTAACAAGCGGTTGCGCTCCAGCACGCGCTGATTGTATTCAGTAACAAGTTGTCCTGTCTGTCCATCGTTCAAACCAACGTTTGAGGGCATAATCTGACCTTTGTTCGTAGGTTTGTTGATATACTGACGGTATGTATTAATCAACTGAATTTGGGTGTTAGCATCACTAAGCCTCTTCTCGTATTCATCTTGGTTACCTGCTGACTGACCTGCATCAGAACGGAGGTTCACAAGACCATTTCGGCGCTTGTAGCTTTCAAGTTCACTATCTGTTGCATTCAATTCTCCGTTAATCTTTTCCAGACGTTCATTAATGAATGCCTCTGTACGGCGAGCAACATCATTCTTGTCTTCGTTAGCCAAACGGTTATAAACGATAAACATCTGATTCAGGTAATCAACTGCACGAGTTGTGTTCTCGTCATTAATGCTCAGTGTAAGAACATCTGAACCTTCGTTACTACCCACGTTCAGTCTAGCAGCATAGCTCTTACCGACATTCATTGGAGAATTAATAGAAATGTGGATCACCTGTCCATCTTGCATTTTTGATGTAACAGGTGCTGGATTCTTGAAAACGGTAATTGTTCCGGCTTTAGTCTTGATTGTTGCAGGAAATGACTTGATAGTCTGGTCGATACCGTAAGGAGCCGATGAGTTGAGTTCGTCAATGGGAACTCGATAGGAACCTGTAATATGGTAACTACCCTTTTCTTTCTCTAGTTTCATATACACCGGGGTGTTGAGTTTTTCAACGTGAGCCTCATCCATATCAACAAGGATTTCCTGATTCTTGTACAGAATCCGGTCCAGTACACGTCCTTCCAAGGTGTATGTGACATATAATTTCAAGTCACGAACTACTTCTGCTGCAGTAGTCGAAGATTTCAGAATCTGAATTTCATTGGAAAGGCCATAATTCTGAATAATGTCACCAATAGTTAGAGCCTGACTTGCTTTACTACCTTTGCTTTCCCCTCCTTTTACCATAATCTTCGTGTAGGTGTTATACACGGGTTTGGTGTAGCGAAGATACAGGAAAGCTATACCTAATGCGATGATAAGGCTCAACGCAAACCACTGCCAGTTAAGTACCAGCATTCTAAAAATAGACTCAAGACTGAAGAACGACTGTTCTTCTACGAGTGGTTCTTGTTCTTTCTGAACTGATGTTGTTTCTTCTGCCATTTATTTGTTGAGTTTAATTCGTTAAATTTTACACTACGGATTGGCAATCCGCAATAAGCGGTGCAAAGTTAATAATAAAAATTGAGATAAGAAGTTTTTTCTTGATTTTTTCTTGATTTATAGCTAAATATCAATAAAAAAGAGAAAGATTTCTCTTTCTCTTAGTACACCCGCAGGGGTTCGAACCCTGGACACCCTGATTAAGAGTCAGGTGCTCTACCAACTGAGCTACGGGTGCATTTTTCTCGAATGCGGGTGCAAAGGTACGGCGTTTTTTTGAAACTTCCAAATAAAACCTACTTTTTTTTTTAAAAACTTTAGAATGATGATGTCTTTTGCCTTTGGCAAACCAGTTCTTTCAGCCAGATTAATGGCCATTGGATGTATTATTCTAACAAATCAAAAACGACGGATAACATTTCATCCTAATGCCATCCGTCGTTTATATACTTAATGAAATATGTTGCTTTATTCAGAAAGTCCAATAAAGAATAGGTTGATGGAATCTCCTTTTGTTATTTCATGAGTACCGGCTGCTAAGTCAACAGTTACTACGGCATTGCCGTCAGTCGTGTAATTGGTTCCGTCTACCTTTACTCTTTTTCCTGTTTCGGTTGAAGCAAACACAAGCGTCAGTTTCATTGCTTTTTCAATCGTGAACTTAATACTGGTGCTCGATTCCATCTTAAGGCAGGTACTATAAGTGGTTCCGTTGACAGTTGCAGATCCTTTTGATGTGCTGTAATTGCCATTAATAGAGAAGAGACTGCTTGATGGAGCATTACCAGCGAAATTGCATTCAACTGCTGTGGAAATGGTTGTCCCCCCGGTTTCACCTCCGGTATTGTCACCTGTATTTCCTCCTTCGCTGCCTCCACCTTGTTCTCCGCTTGAAGAATTTTCATCGCCGAATATGCCGATAAGGGTAGAGGTGTAATTGTCAAGAAGAGATCCAAGTATACTATCGTAGGCAGAGTCAGAATTGTCGTTGCCCACATTGTCATTGAATGTGTAAGTGAAGTCTCCATGGTTGAGACGGCCTGCACCATAGAAACCCGTCACGATAGCGGGAACTTCGTCGGCTGCATCAGGCGTGTAAGCATAGATGAGGCTTGGATTGGTGTCGAAGTTGTTGTAGCTTGTCCCACCTGCCTTTGTGACTTCAGTAGAAGGCACCTGCTCGTCGCGACTTTCGGTCTCATAGGCATCGTATCCTGTGCTGGCGGGATTTTTCTGTGTATAGTACTTGAAATTGGCAATCGAACGGTCGATATAGTTTCCGTAGGCCTTGATCATACCACCGTTTTCGCCAGAGAAAGTGCCGTCGCCCTGAGCATCAGTGCCCTGCTGTGAAGAGAGAATTGGTTTCTTCGTCTTCAAGAAATAGTTGTTTTCCACGAAAACACTTGCTCCCGTTGTTGCTCCAACACCATACTTGGCCACGTTGTCAAAGAAGTTGTTGTAGACGTGAACAGTCATTGTACGCACACGCGGATGACGAGAATCAGAGTGGTCGAACCAATTGTGATGATAACTGATATAGTTGGGACCGCTCTCACCCTTCATTCCGAACATGTTCGACTTGCCTGTATCCCAATGGCGGCAGTAACTTACGGTCACGTATTTAGAATCGGACTTTACGTCGATGGCACCGTCACCCTTGACGTGGTCACCGCTGCCGTGTTTGCCATAGAACATATCCATATTGTGAATCCAGATGTTGGAGTTGTCAGTATCGAGTGAAATTCCGTCGTCCATGCAGCGCATGATGGCGAAATTGCGGAACTCTACGCTCTTCGCATTACGCACGAGGAAACCGAATTCCTTGATTGTGGCATCGTCGCCGATTCCCTCAAAAGTGAAGTTCAGTTCGCTATCTGCATTCCTACCTTTAATCTGCAGACCTTCTTCAGAACTGCTATAAGACCCAATGTCGCTAAGGGTGAGCAGACCTACGAATCGGAATGCAATTGGGGTGGTGTCGTATCCTTTTTGGTAGGCGTCAATAATTGCCTGAATTCCTGTACACGCAGTTTTACCTCCCTTACTGTCAGTGGTTACGCTGGTGCTGATGGTGTTGGCCGTATTCTTTGTCACATAGAACACTTTGGCACCGCTTTTCAGCTGTCCGTTATCATCGTATGCACCTACGCCGCTATAATTGAAATGGGCATAGCCTGCACGGTCGTAGTTCCTTACGCTGATTCCAGAGGCTTCATTGGCATTGTTTTCACTGGGAGTGCCGGCACTACCTAATAAGGGAACCACTTTGAATGCATAGTCGCTTCCGGCCAGCAGTCCCACGGCATCAGCGCGTCCGTAGGTGCCATAGTCGCGCACGAGCTGGTCGTCGAGTTTGGTCCATTCGGAGTATTGTCCACCTTTTATATATACTATATACGAAGTGGCATCGGCAAACGGCATCCATTTCACGTAGGCAGATTCCATCCAGCCCTTGGCTTCGGTGCTGTTCACCTTTCCTTCGACATTGGCATAGTCGCCTTCCGATCCGCTTTCAGCCTTCTTGCTGAACGACAGTCCGGCCACGCTTCCATAGTAGATGTCGGCATCGCCCGATGCAGGCACCACGTTAATCTGATTGGTCTCGTTGTCGATGTCGATGCTGGAGAGCGATTCGGTGTCGTAGTATTTCTTGTCGCCATTGGCCAGCGTCAGCACGGCCTGATTCTTGTTGGTTTTCACGGGGACGGCATTGTTGATGACA
>JAEEGH010003593.1_pt1 | contig 40587 bp, 26 predicted proteins | sample 9134181 | NCBI WGS metagenome assembly JAEEGH01 (sample SAMN16246544, study PRJNA631951) | gut metagenome | biome: gut microbiome; feature: rumen; material: DP-attached | host: Bos | place: Iran: Karaj | collected 2018-10 | reverse complement strand
TATTCTTCGGGTTGAGGTAGCGGGCGCCGTAGTAGTAGAGCCCCGTCTCCTCGTCCAGTTCCTTGGCGTTGAAGAGGTACGGGGTGTTCCAAGAGCCGTTGCGTTGCTCGACGAAGACCTCGCCGTACGGAATGTAGGCGACGTGCTGGGTGATCTCGCCGTCGATGTCCGTCACGAGGGAGGTGGAGCCGAGGTGATCGACGTGGTAGAGGCGGATATTGTCGTGCTTTTTTCTCACCATTTTCCTTGGTGTTTGGCACGGCTTCGCCATTGTCAGTGGCAGGGGGCTGACAAAACGTGCGTGGTTTTATTTCGTTCCAATCAATAGACTTATGGGCATCTATTTCTTCCCGGGTTTTACAAAGTTTTACAGATTTACTCTATGTCTTTGACGATGTATATTGGGGGGAGTATTATACATCTCTGAGTTTTTCTTATCGAACATCTATCAAATCCAGCTTCCTTACATCAAAGAAATAATAGGCATAAAAACTTGGAATGTTGGCAGAAAGACCCACATGAATAAGCTCTGCATCATCTTTCATTACTAGTTCATAACCAAATTCATCTTCTCTATCATATTCTATTTCCACAGCATAACCCTCTATATAATAGAGATTAAAGAATCTTTCGTCGTCTAGTCTCTTTTTGTATTTATATTTTGGGTTAAAGTTCTCCACATGGAAACAGGTACGACATACGCACGGCGAAGAAGGGGTCGCTTTCTGGGGTAAAGCTAATCCTTTTACCTCCAAGTGATTCTTCTCCATAAAAGAAAGTATGTCTTTTTGGAGGAAAGGTTTACCTTCATAAATAATTGGAGGAAGAGGGAATCGAAAATCGTAGTAATTCTCTTGCGAGACATTATTTCTAATTTTTTTCACCATGCACAAAAAGTCATCAGCGGAAGATGTCGAGCAATCAGATGAATCTTTACGGAAAATATAAAATACAGAATGTGAACTATGATCATCAGTATACAAAATCGCATGTCCTTTCTTTCTTGCCTCTTTGGCTTTTTTAATGTGGCTGGCCAAAATATCTTTATCGACCCCATGTTCAACGAACCCCTTGATATACACTATTTTTTGAGAGAAGACATTGCATGTTCCCCCAAAGCACAATAAGCATAGTATGAAAACTATATGTTTCATGAATTTCATTATGGTTGTTTAATTAATTTCCCAACTCCAGGAATTGGGTTGTTCATATGCTTAAGGATCTGCATGTTTTAGTCTTTAAGCTTGTATGCCCCTATTAGTTTAAAAAAGGCCTCTGCACTATTTTGCGCCTTTCCCTGCATTTCATTAGATTCCCATGCATTCACACGTATTGAATTTGTGGTTCCCCAAAAGAACTCACCCTTCCCGTCGGAGTGTGTGCAATCAGATGACGATTTGCCTATTTTAGGCGGATATTCCCTCGCATTTTCCCCGTCATTCCCTTGGGGGTTTGCACGGCTTCGCCGTTGTCAGTGACAAGGGAGGGCTGACAAAATATGTATGTGGTTTAATATATATTCCTTTCATTTAGACTTGTGGATTTCTAATCCTTCCATATTTTCAAAAATCTACAAATTCATCTATGGGGCTGTAAATGAGACTATCCGATTTATATATGTCAAATTTTTTATTTAGGACAAAATCTGATGTGTCAGAAACCATTGCTTCAATCACTTTAGCCGTGTCAACTTCAAAAGCTCCTATTTTACCTTGTGCGAAGACCGCAAAATTTATGTTTGTGGTATCTATGAGAACTTGCCATTCTGTTTCATCTATTATAGAAATTGGGACTTCTTCGAATAATTCTTCTGGAATTTGATCAAGTCGCATTTGTTCTTTTTGGCTGTCATAGTAAACGAAATATACATTTTCTTTTTTTTCGATTTTATATGGTTTGAGGCTTTTCATATTATATCTTAAATATCCAAATTCTTCTTGGAACATGAAAATAGTATAGAGTCGGAAAGTATGAAAATTAGTTTCTCGTTCCGATACAACACACATGCGATTTTGTCCACAAATATCACTTTTGTGATATTCATAAAATTTGTTGGCAACATATTCCACAACCTCTTCAGCTTTTCCTTTGTCAGAATAAACAGAAGAAGAACATGCGGCGAAAACCAAAGAGAATAATAATAAAATCTGTTTCATTTTTATTTTTTTATTGACGGAAACATCTTATGGAATCGCTCGATATTCTTTGAAGTTGCAGGGTAACATTTCTATGTATCTTCTCCAAACACATTGTATAGACCCTCCGCATCCGTGATCTAGGTGGTCGACGTGTTAGGGGCGGATATTATCGTGCTTTTTTCTCACCATTTTCCTCGGAGGTCGGCACGGCTTCGCCGTTGTCAGTGGCAGGGGGCTGACAATAAATAGATTATATTTTCATGTCATATCCACTGCTCAGAAGAATTCTCCTCCTAACGATCTTCGCATCTCCATTATCTTTTTTTCTTTTTTTGTGGCCTTAATATTTCTATTGCTTAATGGCTCTCTACTGATAACACAAAACACAAATTCTTTATTTTCTAAATGATAATGTTCCAACGTGTAATCCTTGATTTCATCTTTCCCACAAGATATGTATAGACGATATGGAATAGAATAGCCAACAAGGCTGCTATCAATGGAATATTCAGGAAGGAATCCATTGTACTTCTCGCAATGATTTTCATATACATGCATTTGGGGAAATAAGAAAAGAGAATCTTTCCGTCGTTTCCATATTCCTATTTCTGTCCCTGCCCATTTGGAACTGTAAACATAACTATTACCAGATGCTTTTAATAATAGTTCTTCTTCTCCGTTAAATTCTATTCCAGTGTATAATGTGTACATGGGTGATACATTATTCCTTTGGACAAAGCCTATGCCACTGCAAGAAGCAAAAAAAAGAATGCTTGCTCCAATTGTTGCCAATTTAATGTTTTTATACTTCATAATTAAATATTTTTCCTTTCCCTTCATAAAATTCCACAGTTCGTTTATACTTATCATTCACATGTCTTTCTGTTCTTGGACGATTCGGGAGCCGAGGTGATCGGCGTGGTAGAGGCGGATATTGTCGTGCATTTTTCTCATCGTTTTCCTTGGGGGTTGGCACGGCTTCGCCATTGTCAGTGGCAGGGGGCTGACAAGGCGTGCATGGTTTTATTACGTTCCAATCAATAGACTTGTGGACATCTATTCCTTCCGGGTTTGTACAAATTTACAATTTATTCTGTGGTTCTTTTGCTTGAATTTTGTAGGAACCTCCCCCCCCCCACAAGGCATCCTTGGCAGGGATAATTTATGCTTTATAGAGAAGTTTTAAACCCAAAGAGATGACAACACAGTGGAACTATTTCTTTAGTAGCCAGCCCTATAGCAGACTAAATATGTCGAATCGTTGGATAATATCATACACTCGTGCATATTCTCCAAAAATATCTGCACCCCATACCTACCCTCTAAAGGATGGTTTGGCGCTTTGAAAATCACAGAGTCTGAAGCCGAGTATATAATATCCCATTCACCATTGGACTCTTTTTCACTTAACACATTAAACTCTATTCTCTTTTTTTCTTTCTCTTCAATTGACATACTGTCTTCTCCTTTTATCGAATAGTAATTCCTTGGTAATACTATTTTTTCTTTGCCAATATATATCACATTAGTACATAAATCAAACTCAATACTTCTTCCCACATAAGTGTTATCTTCGTCTATACTCCAAATGCCACGTATACTCTTTTTTAAATTGGATTTGCAATTACACGAAGATAACGCTCCCTGCAAAATGATTATGAAGATTATGCTAATCTTCAATATAAAACCTGTATGTGCCATTTTTCTCATCATATCGACCATTATCCTTTAAAATTTGATTGCCAATTTGTTGTATCGTATCATCTATATGATATAGTCCCTTAAGATCTTGAATTGCATTTAGACCAGATCCACCCTTGAACAAATAATTAACCAGTTTCCCATATCCGTCCGAATTATTATACTCAGAAGGAAGGGAACCTCCTTTCGAAATATATTGTTGCACTGAATTAAATGCGTTCATTAAACTATTCGTTTGCTTGTCCAAATTTGTCACATCTGAGTACATATCATATGTCTGAATATTTTGAAATGCCATAACGGCAAAATCAACAGCAAGTGTACCATAGGAAAATGCCTTCCCGCTTGCTATCGGAGCGTTACCCATATATCTGTAAGTTGGAGTGAATGTTCTTGGCGTGTATGTTTTGTATGACTCTCCTTTCTTAGTATGTCGGATATGCTCCTCATATGTGTTGAAACGACGATTGCTATGAGTTCTATTTCTATCTGCAGGATCTATCCCGGGAAATTTCCCGTCATAACGGTATGGTTTAAAAGAGAGCGAAAGAATCGTTGTATTCACCCCTATTTCACCAGGACGCCAATATTTCGGATCATTATTCTCCAGATTCATCTGGCGTTGTGTGGCGTTAGATAGGTTGCTTTTATTAATTCCGAATACTCCATTCCCACGATATTCAATAAGTGATTTAGGGGCTTCCCCATCTGGGTCAACCATCTTCACTGGGTTCCCCGCACAATACCCATACGGCGTCATCCCCACATACTTCTCGAACAACGGATCGACAGAAAGCCAAGTCGCATGGGTCGGGTCCAGATAGCGGGCACCGTAGTAGTAGAGCCCCGTCTCCTCGTCCAGCTCCTTGGCGTTGAAGAGGTAAGGGGTGTTCCAAGAGCCGTTGCGTTGTTCGACAAAGACCTCGCCGTAAGGGATGTAGGCGACGTGCTGGGTGATCTCGCCGTCGATGTCCGTCACGAGGGAGGTGGAGCCGAGGTGATCGACGTGGTAGAGGCGGATATTGTCGTGCTTTTTTCTCATCATTTTCCTTGGGGGTTGGCACGGCTTCGCCGTTGTCAGTGACAAGGGGGGCTGACAAAATATGTATGTGGTTTAATATATATTCCTTTCATTTAGACTTGTGGATTTCTAATCCTTCCATATTTTCAAAAATCTACAAATTCATCTATGGGACTGTAAATGAGACTATCCGATTTATATATGTCAAATTTTTTATTTAGGACAAAATCTGATGTGTCAGAAACCATTGCTTCAATCACTTTAGCCGTGTCAACTTCAAAAGCTCCTATTTTACCTTGTGCGAAGACCGCAAAATTTATGTTTGTGGTATCTATGAGAACTTGCCATTCCGTTTCGTCTAATATATAAGGCAAAGGAACTTCTTCAAATAATTCTTCTGGAATTTGATCAAGTCGCATTTGTTCTTTTTGGCTGTCATAGTAAACGAAATATACATTTTCTTTTTTTTTGATTTTATATGGTTTGAGGCTTTTCATATTATATCTTAAATATCCGAATTCTTCTTGGCACATGAAAATAGTATAGACTTGGAAAACATGAAAATTGTTTTTTCGTTTCGATACAACACACATGCGTTTTTGCCCAAGAATATCACTTTTGTTATATTCATAAAATTTGTTAGCAACATATTCCATAACTTCTTCGGCTTTTTCTTTGTTAGAACAAACAGAAAAAGAACATGAGGCGAAAATCAAAGGGAATAATAATAAAATCTGTTTCATTTTCATTTTTTTGTTGACGGGAACATCGTATGAAATCGCTTATTTGATTTAAATGAAAGTGATGTTGCAGGAAAATATTGATTTTCATCCTCACCAAATGAATTGTATGTACGATAGAAAGTAGGATTTCCTTCTCGTGGAACAATGAAATGTTTAATGCCAGCAAAGTGTTTCTTTGCTGTGTCATAATCAGTGTCAGAAGGTACTCCTTTGCCCCAGCCTGGATTATTTTTCTCATCACGATGTCCAGGATGTGTGTGTACATGAAATTCAACATTTTGATGTCCTTTTTTACGAAATACTCCATGGTTAAACGTGTTTCGATCCCAAGGTTCAATTTCTGTTCCCATGTCTTCTTTCGTGCAAAAATTTTTATATGCCCACAATACCACTTCTTTGTAACAATTAAAAGAAATAAATTTCAGTAATTTAGCAGCGTCTGCATCATTCCCTGGGGCCATTACTATTCCTTTTGTTGAAATATCCACATTTTGATTTTTCTCTTCTAATATTTTGGCAGAAATCGACAAGGATTTCCCATTTTTAGCTGCAGTAAACACATCTTTATTTGTTTTTTTGTCCTTCCCCCAAGTTCCAACAAGAATTTTGTCTTTTTCACTTTCGGTTTTCCTAATGAATGATAATCTACCAGTGTTCTCATCCAACCCATACTCATCCATTCCATCAGGATCAACAACAACAATTGGATTGCCATGGCAATAATTATAAGGACTTGCTCCCACATACTTCTCGAACAACGGATCGACAGAGAGCCAAGCAGCATGGGTTGGGTCCAGGTAACGGGCACCATAGTAGTAGAGTCCCGTCTCCTCGTCCAATTCCTTCGCATTGAAAAGGTACGGGGTGTTCCAAGAGCCGTTGCGTTGCTCGACGAAGACCTCGCCGTAAGGGATGTAGGCGACGTGCTGGGTGATCTCGCCGTCGATGTCCGTCACGAGGGAGGTGGAGCCGAGGTGATCGACGTGGTAGAGGCGGATATTGTCGTGCTTTTTTCTCATCATTTTCCTTGGGGGTTGGCACGGCTTCGCCGTTGTCAGTGACAGGGGGGCTGACAAGAGATCCTTCAATTTTTTTGAAATGGGGAAGCCCCCTCGTGACAAATTTATTTATTTTTGGATAAAAATTATCCTTTGCATCCGGTTTTTTTCAAAATCGTTACTCTTCGGTGACTTGCCAGTGACTATAAAATAAATGCAATATATTGAATATCAATTATCTAGTTAAAAATAAAAAAGCAATCGAGATTAAAATGGTTACTTCATGCTTCAACATCCCCAATCCGCCTCACGCTTTGGTACGTGTTTATGGGAAGAAAACTGTCAATGGCGGCCTCAGCTTGTACCTCAACTACACCCTCAAGAAAAAACGACACCAGCATTGCCTGCGGCTCTATGTTGAACCCGATACTGACAAGAGAGGGAAAGTGGACAAGCAAGCCAGATTACAGAATCTGAACGTGATTAACCAAGCTATGGAGCGACGCATGGAGGTGGAACGTCACCTCTTGGAAAAAATTTCCGAGTCGGATAAGGGTCTTCCCCAGGTCTGTCTGATGTCATATTTGTGCGATTTCATCGAGGAATCTGCCCTATACAGGAAAGGGAACAGTTATGCTTTCGCATTACGGCACGTGGCATACCATCTGAGGAATTTCCTCGGGCATAAAGCGGATAGCGTCACATTAGACGATGTGACGCCGGAATTCTGCCGCAAATTCATCTGCTATCTGAAGACCGCAAAGAAGAAGAACAACAAAAAGTTATCTCCCACATCAACCAGTTTTTATCTGTCGTTCTTCAGGTCCACAATGGCCAATGCGGTCAAGGACGAGTTAATAGACTGCAATCCTTTTGACAAGTTGAAAAAATACGAACTCATCACCCGAATGCCGGTTCCACGCGACTTCCTAACAGAAAGAGAATTGAAGCGACTAAAAGCGAATGGAGACCCCAAGTCTGTTGTCGAGAAGGCTTTCTTCTTTTCCTGCTATACGGGTCTTCGCATCAGCGACATCTGCCAGCTCTCTTGGGAGAATCTACGATTTAGCGAAGAGGGGGTTGAGATGAACATCGTCATGCAAAAAACAGATAAACCATTACGCATGAAACTATGCAAGAAGGCATTGTTGTATTTGCCACGGGAAACCAAGGATGAGGGGCTCATTTTCGACATGCCAAGCAAGACGACCATGATGAAGCACATAAAAAGTTGGAGCAAACGTGCGGGAATATCCAAATGTGTCGTTTTCCACACGGCGCGGCACACGTTCGGCACACTCTTGGCGGAGAAAGGTGTCGCCATAGAGGTCATCCAGAAACTGATGGGACACGAGTCTATTAATACCACGACTACGTACATCGAAGTGAGCGACAAGGCGAAAGACTTGGCAGTGGATCGATTGTGACTTTTTGTGTAAAGTTGAGAAATAATGATATTTTTTTTGCGTAATTGTTTGAGAAATAATAAAATGATAAATATTTTTGCGACATTAATGTTCTGTCAAATAAATATTTCACGATTAAATGCATGTTTATGACAAGAAAGGTATCAGTCATAGTTTTCTTACTTAGTCTAATTAATATAGCTATTCATGCTGAATTTAATCAAGTTCAACTAATTTCCACTAATAATGACTATGGATTGGAGTTGGATTGGATGCAGATCTTCAACACGGAAGATATCAAAATAACTGGCGGGGATGCTGTATTTGACAAGGATGGGAACCTGTACTTATGCGGAAGGTTTGGTGGTGATATGCCATTGAATGATGAGATTACACTTCATGGGCGTGGATTTGATAATTTTTTCGTAATGAAAATAGATCCCAACAAAAATATCAAATGGGCAAAAGCAATTACTCCCGCAAAAGCTCCTTCGGGTGCCATAACTTCTGGTATAATGATGTTAGGATGTGATTATCTGATTTTTACAGTCAACATCTCGGCAGTGGATCTCTATTATGATTCAGAGTTACTTTATGAATATGACGGAGATAGTTATGAAAATCCTTTTGATAATCTCCCCGACCATAGTGTAATTCTTAAAATAAATACTAAAACAGGTGATTTGGAGCAAAGCTTATCATCTAAACCTTGTTTTAGTATTGATATGTTTGCTGTTGGGAAAGATGGCAACATCTATTTAACTGCGGATATGGTGAAGGATTTTTGTGGAATCAACAAAGATTTGCCGTCAGACTGCCGTTCTACAGGAAAATATGATAAGTATATTGCAAAATTGACGCCTGACTTTAACTTAATATGGGATTTTACTATAAATGAGACATTCCCTTATGATGAATATGCGAGAGCTGATAGAGGTCAAATGTTGTTGGCAGGAGATAATTTGTATGTGGTTGATGTTTATTGCTCTGATATCCAAATAAATCCAGACAAAAACAACCCTATTTATGCACCGTATGTTGGCATTGAGGGAGAAGAACAAAGTTATGAAAATGTTCTGGTGGCATGTTATAATGTGGGTGGAGAAAAACCCGTATTGGAAAAATACCATTATTATGATGCAAATTACGAATACAAATGTCCTCATATTGAAGAATTATCAACCGACAAATATGGAAATTTATATGGAAATTTATGGGTGAGAGGAGACGGACATTGTGGCATAAAATTCAAAGAAGACCTTTCATACGACACTATTCGAACTTTACCTTTAGGACGTGCCGCAACCTATGGTATAGCTGCATATAGAAGTCCATGGAAGTTCAATGAGAACAAGAATTTGGAACTAAACTTTTATGGAATAAAAAAAGACAAAGTCGTATATATAAATGACACACTCAGCATCCCTTTTGACAAGGGCGCATGTGAAGGCTTTGCCAAATATGATTCCGATCAGAACCTAAGATATGTGTTATATTTAACAGAAGAGAAAAGAACTATTGAACGATATTTCACAGATGATAATCATGGCGGACTCTATTTTGTGCAAGAATCCTACGACAGAGTTCCGGGGTACAATGTCAATTGGAGTCTTTCTGGAAGCGTTGATGGTGTTAGTAATCTTACATCCCCCTATCATGCTCTGATAAAATATACCGAGACTTTCCGCATCCGAGAAGAGTTGTCAGATCAAGGAATTATCAAGCAAGCAGGAGAAATGGTTCGTTATGGATCGGATGTGAAGATTGAAGTGCAACCACAGAAAGGATATCAAGTTGATAGCGTTGTGACAAGTACTGGGTATAATTTAGAGAAACAATCCGATGGCATTTTTTTACTACCTCATGTAACAGATCGTGTTATCTTAAAAGCTTATTATTCCCCAAGCACAGGAGTGGAGGACAATCATTTAGAAAAGTCATTGATTTATCCTAATCCAGCAACAGATAGAATCCATGTTTTTGCCACCGAAGATTTTCACTATGTTTTGACCGATGTGAAAGGTGGAAAAATCACAGAGGGAGAAACCTCCGATGGATCAGTGGATATTGCCTCTCTTGCTCCCGGTTGTTATCTGCTTCAGATAAACAATGATAAGATTGTAAAGTTCGAGAAAAAATAAAAGAAACAATACTAACAGACATGATGAGTAATGCTAAATGGGTCATCCTTACTGTCTTGTTCCTTTGGAATATGGCAAGTGGATATTGTCAGCAAATAGATGGAGAGAATAACATTCCAAAAGGGGAATATATTCGTGTCAGCACAACGACAAAACAAGTATCATACAGCGAAACTTTGTATGAAGCTGATGCCGCTATAATTAATAACACTTGGCTAACCAATGGATTTCATCTCGAAGAAGATGCGTTTACAACTGGTGTGTATGGTGCGAATCAATCCTTTCGTGCTGTGAGTCCGTCTGTCGGACTGCCTCTGCAACGAGAAGGTACACGAATCTATATAAAAATAGACAGCAAACTTCACTCAGAGTCATACAATGACAGGGCTCGTTTGCGAATGATAAACACAAAAACAGGCGAATCATATACGTTATATAGTGTTAGTGGGATCAGCGAGCGTTCTACCGAATACATTGACATCAGCCATTATTCTGGTTATACGGTTCAATTGGAATTGAGTTTCGCATCTGATTCTACATGCCATGGAGATGGATGGTCTCTCTATAGCGTTTCAATTGTAGGAAATCATTTGTTTCAAAGTCAAAATCTAAGGGCAATGTCTTCTAACAGGCGTACGACTCGTGGGTTAGATGGTAATACCAGGAATGATCCTGCTGTGCCAAATCGAGGAGAATCACAGGATTCACAGAATCCCTTGCAAAATATGCGTGTAGATATCATCGATGTTACGCCAAAGGATGAATACCGAGGAACTGTTTCATTTACATTGACAGACACGGTGGATATTACAAGGAAATTTGTTCCGTTAGACAAAATTAGTGCAAATAATTTTTCAATTAAAGTCGCAGGCAAAGAGGCAAATATTTGTAGCAACCTGCGTGGCAGTCAAAATGACAAGTTGGATGTAATATATGCTGTAGATTGCAGTGGTTCAATGACAGCTATGCAAAACTTATTAAAAGAATCGGTTTTACCATTGACAGACAGTATTGATGGTCATTTTGATGCGTTATTTGCTGAAGTTCAATTTGGATTTTCCGGGGATACTGTTCGAAAATTAGGATATAATGAAAACTGTCCTTATTGGCATTGTTCAAGATTTTTTATTCCAGACGATTTTACTCTAGAATATTTTACCTCTGGGGGGATAGAATTATACTATCAAGTGTTGGATGAAATAACAAGACAAAGATTTACTGGACACAGAGCAGATGCACAAAAAACAATCATAATGATTGGAGATGAAAACAAAGATGGATCACGATTTGTTTCTCAAAGCAACTCGAATGTGAATGCAAATGACTGTAATGGAAACGAATTGACCCAAGACAGTGTCGTTTCAAATCTAAAAGCAAATGGCTATCAAACTATAATCATAAATAGAGATTATTTTGATGGGGATTTCAATATTATCACACAAAAAACAAAGGGGAAATACATTGGCGCATCTGTTGGCGCATCTGGCGATTTAGGATTTGGTGTTGATTCGGTGGTCCAATTCCTTGTTTCCAATTTAAAACATCGATACTTTCTGGATTATTGTCTTGATACCACTTATCGCTGCGATACGATAGTAGATGTATCTTTAAAGATAAAGGATTCAAATGTTATGGATTCTACTAAAACGAATATCGAGTATATGCCCCTCATCACCCGAGATTCCACAACTATAGCATACGATGAACATGGCTATCATTGCGGAAACGACATTCGAATCGCTTTCGGGGTTTCAAACTATTGTAAAAACGATCAAGTAGATACAGCACGAGTGATTTTCTCTGTAAATGGAGGCATAAGTTTTGATACTATAATTGCTCAAAAGATGGATTCTTTGTATGTGGCCTATATACAACAAGATTCTATTCCAGAAGGAACAAGGAAAATTGATTACCGCATCTCTGTCCAAATGCAAAATGGGCGTTTCATTGCCACTTCGCCACAAGTGACTAACACCATGGGTGACACCTGGACCATCCCTGTCTGCTGCGAAAACAACATTTGTGCTCCGATGCCGAAGGTGACGGATGTCTCGTGGAATTGTGATTCGGTTCTTCTCGTGAAGGTGAAGAATGTGAATCCGGCGGACTCCATCAACGTCTTCTTTATGTACAACAACGGCTATAAAGATGGTATTCTCGCCGCACAATATACCTATGTGCCGGTGAAGATGACAGACTTCACCGAACAGGAGGGGGAATGGATCTACTCCATGAAGATACCTGACGACGTGGTTAACCAACACTTGGCTTACTTCGTCTACATAGTGGGCAAGAATGGCCTCAAATCATGGTATGGCAATGGGAACGAAACGATGCATGACGCCGAATTCACATTGGACTGTGAGCCAGACTTCTGCGGTTCACTTCAGCTTTCACTGAACCCAATCCGCCAGGATTCATGCGTACTGTCGTTCACCTTATTGAAAGATAGAAAGGTTCATTTTAAAATATTCCATGCGGATGGCACCCCATTGAAATTCGGGAACGAGTCTCTATCTATTGACAGAGATTGTGTTGCGGGAGAGAACCAATACAATATGAATGACTTGTTCAACAATATATTCGACATGGGGATAAATCCAAGGGAACCTTTGGTCATCTCCGTGTCAACGGGCAACCATGTGGCGATGGCCTATTTTTATGTGAGTAGAGTAAAAGGAAAGAAATAACAAAAAATAACGATATCAAACCTATGAACGCGACGGGAAAGATTTTTGGCGTGTCTGCAATATTAGGCATTTGTGCCGCAGTATCATACGCTCAACCAAACCCAGGGGGCGTGGCCTCTCCAAGTGTGTGGTTCCAGACGGCTCCGGCCTCTGGCAATCTGAATGGTTCTTACCATTGGGCGGATCAATCCGCTAATGAGTCTCATCTCTATCGGATGGGCACGACAGAGGAGGTGATCGCTCCCCGGTCGGAGATACACACCTATAATTTTAATCCCGCCATGCCGTTCGACAGCACCGTGAGTCGGGAATTCAGCGTGAAAGGGACTGAGCTTTCCCAGAAGACGGTCGTCGCTGTAGTGGGGGCGAAGAAAACAGATGCGGCGAAGGAGTCTTTCCTCTACCATGTCAAAGGACAACCCGAACAGGGAAGGGTACTCTCCAAGACCAAGGTAATACGGACAACCGCCGATGGGAAGAGGGTGTACGATTATAGCCCCGATTTGTTGGTGGCTAATGACACTGCCCAAAGGGTGAAGATCCTCACCTACCAGGAGGCTCAGAAATCAGACCATTCCATCTGGAGGACGGGACGCTCCGCGAAAATAAACCTGGGAGGCAAATTCGAGCAGGCTTGGGCCGCAGGAGATACGGCGATAGACGAGGAAGCCAATTCATTGCCATCCCGCACGTTTTATATGCCGGAAGTGGCAGTCTACCCACGTTTTCTGCGTACAGGAGAGAGGCTACGCGTGGAATCCTACCTCGCCCTTAAATATGGCATAACGCTTCCTCTCTATATCGCTCCGAACGGGAATCTTCTTTGGAAGGACAATACCTATAAGAACCGAGTGACCGGTTATGGAAGAGACGACCGGAGTGGGTTCCATCAGGAGAAATCCACCACCGCCTATGAGGAGGATGCCTATGACGTGGATGACACTTACCATCAGGGCAACTCAGAGGAACAGAAATCATCCGCATATAATCTCCTTGAGGTCGGATTCTCGGAGAATACATCTATCCCGGACTCTTCCTACATCCTCTTTGGGGACAATGGGAAATCCACTTTGATGGAGCTGGCGGTGGAAGAGATGTCTGATACTGTTGATTATACCGACAGCCTGAAAGTCATGAAACGAATCTGGAAACTACAACCCTATGGTGTGGATGATAGTTACACCCATCGCATAGAACTGGGTTATGGAATGGTGGAGGACGAAGAAATCGCCTTGCACAGGGATAGCAATATTTACATCCTGATAGACCGTTCCGGCACAGATGCATTCGAGACAAAGGTGGACACTATCTGCATGAGTGAAGTCGACGAAGAACGTAAGAAAATAATCTTCAACGATATACGATTTGACTCTATCTGCTATTTCACTTTCGCATACGCAGGTGTTCCGATGGAGGAAACAAATCCGGAGAAATATGAGTACATCCTCGAGGTGACGGATCCGACATGTAACGGATACCAAGCCAACAGTGATGGCTACGTGAAACTGACGTTGCCACAGAACGACGATGGATTCTATTGCTCATTCATGCCGGGATGGAATGGCGGTATTGATACCGTATTCGCCCAAGACTCCTTTGTCGTGAGAAATGTGGCTCCATTGGCTAATGCCAATTATTCTCTGGTTGTGATGCCAAAAAATTGTAATACGGTTGATTTTGACGGGACGGGCATAACGCTGGTTGACGTGAATTTCGCTTGCAACAGCGCCAACTGCGAAGGAAATTATGGCTCAATTTCTTGGAATTTGACCGATGTGCAATCCGAATCGAAAGTGGCTTTTATTAACGATACTGCATCACATGCGCAAGAAGGCGTCTTCCGTTATGGCGTAAGGATAAGTGAAGGAAAGCTAAACGTCATAAGCAACGGGGCAATATTAGCCAATGCGTTGGATGTGAACGTAGGGGATAACATACGAATCCAAATGACGGCGCCAAACGAGGTTCGAATATATAAGAACGGAGAATCCATATATGTCGTTAATGTGGTTAATAATGAGAATACCTTTAAATTTGGTGTGAAATCGACAAATGGAAATGTGACGGGGGTTTTGCTGGAACATTTCAACTGGGGAAGAGGGGAATTCCCGTATTTCTTCTTCGATCAATACAGCACATCTAATTTGTTCTATTACTCGAATGAAGGGAGTGTCTACGCCCACCCAACGGGTTTCATGAGATATCTGATTGATTTTAATGTGAATTGTAGTGGTTCCTCACGGAAAGCCTTAAACGCCCCATCCATGAGTTTGTGGAACTCTGATGATAGAACATTCACTGCAGCAGTCACCCTGCCGAGCTCATCTTCCGCTACATTCTTCGTCTATACGCTTAATAACACACTAATACGGGAAGAGAACGAAAATGTGAGGGAAGGGAGAGCCTCAAAATCATTCTCAGTGAATGAACCAGGAACGTATATCGTGATTGTCGTTACGGATGATGGACAAGTATTTGATGGTATAACAGTAATAAAATAAGATGGAAATGAGCGGTTTTTGCTGGAAAATAGGAGTCTGTTCATGCCTGATCTCTGTCGCCGCCGTGATGGAGGCCAGGGACATCACCAACCTCAACCATGGTGTCGTATACGATGCCATGAGGGATTTGGAGGAGGTCTCCATGCAGGACTTGCATGAATATGATACCATTACGCAGGCTATTCCTGTGGAGTGGCCATCCGTAATAGAGCCATTCGGCTTCTCGCCTGATTATTTCACGTCGCTGCCTGATGCCAATCCGGCGGATGAAGTGGAGCTGGTCTCCATGCCGTATTCCAACGGGGAAGGGGATGTGTTGCTGTCATACGACATCTTCCGCCCGGCGGCGCATCACCATCTATCTCCCCGCATGACCGTTTCGTACAACAGTAGCCGAGGAATCGGCAACATGGGTGTCGGATGGAACCTAGACCTCCCGTGTGTCGAAACAGACACCATGTGTGAAACGAATGAACAGGGGAAGAGGTTCTTGCTAAACGGCAAGAGAATCGCCTACGTAGGCATGCAAGGCGACACTGCGAAGATATATCAATACCAAGTGAACCCGGGAAATGAAAGAATCCTTTTCATCTTGGGCAAAGAACAAGAGTCGACGGGGCGTTGGGAGTATACCGATAGCGAAGGTGTGACCTACCGTTTCGGGCAATATGACAAAGACAACGTCTTGAAGGATGTAGTGAGGGCAGACTCCAACTCACAGATATTAACATGGAAAATTTCCGAGACCGTCAATTCTTACGGAGACTATGTGCGTTATCAATATGGCAAGAACATCTCTGACAACGACTCCATTTTCGTGGGTAACCCTAAGCGGGAACCTCACACCTGCATAGCGATTAAAGGAAACGGAAAACAAAAGAAATGGCAGGGTAAGGACATTTCCTTCAAACAAGTGATGGGAGTATCTATCTTAACCGCTAAAGAAAAACCTAGAGGAAATGACAAATGGATCAATGTACGTGAATATGCTTTCAGATACAGTGGAACCCCAAGCAAGTTGGACAGTCTCCTTTCCTATGGGTATAAGATAATGAACGACGGTTCAGTAAGGAAACAGGAGTACAAGCATTCTTTTGAATATTATGCGGATAAGGATTCGGTGGCAAAACGTAAGATGTATAGGAATCTGTATCATAACATATCGTTGGATAGTCTTATCATCGACCGAACAGACTTGCTGAAGTCCGTACACACCCCGTTGGGTGGATGCTTCACTGTGGATTACGCCTATTCGGCGGAGCCGGACACATTCGGAAGTATATCGACGGTAGATGTGAAACAATATCCGACCGACTTGATGTTTTCGGAGTGCGTTAACATTTTTACCCAAAAAGTGAACGACTCTATTCAGGCGGATGATCTTTACAAATCACTGTTGATTGATCGCACAAAGGATGTGCTCGATTCCCTTTTCCTTCAGGGCGTCAACATCATGGATATTCCGTTCGACACGCTGATCCAATGGTATTTCAACTACACGGACCAACATAAAGGCAAGCGCGTCTTGAGCACGTTTTGGGTGAATGATGGGGTGAGTGCGGATGGTGCACCTTCTTTTAACCGATACACATACAAACAACCTTACTGTGACAGTCTAGGCTACTTCATCGGGTTCGAGGAAGTCACTACCTCCCACATAGATACGAGAAATGACCAACCCCTCCGATATAGCGTGAAACATTATGCTTACGACTCAATCCATACGGAACTTTTGGGCAGAGTCACGGAGCATTTGCTCTACAATGCGGAAAAGGACAACGTCCTGAAGAAAACGCTATACACTTGGACCGTGACGGATGGACCGACGTCGAATTTCATTAACGTACGGTTGACGGAGAAACGCACGACAATAGGCAACTATAACTACATGATTTCATATGAGTACAATGACGCATTGGGTACGTTGAGCAAGGTGAACTATAGTGACGGCTCGAATGTCCATTTTATCCATGAGGGGAAAGATGATGGACGAATCCTGTTGAAGAGCATAGAGGCGAAAATGGGTGCGGATGACAATGCATATCTATTCAGAGATGCTTTCGAATATTCTGCTGATTATCCGTTCCATCTGTTGTCTCATACAAAGGGAGATGAGAAAACCTTCTTCTTATACGATGAAGATTGGAACATATCGGAGATCCGATTCCCTGCCAACGCACAAAGGGATTCTGTGACCTGCACCTACCGCTATGACCGGAGGTTCAACATGTTCCTCGACCGCGTGGAAAACAATCTTGGCTACAGGACTGAATTGGAGGACTATATCTATCCTTATGGAAGGCCAACGACAGTTAGGGACTTGAACGGTTTCGAACTGAAACGCACCTTTGATGCTTTTGGTAGAATCGATACTATTTTAGCACCTAATGAGCAAGACCAAGATGTACCATTCTCCATTGTTTACTCATACGAAATGAAGAATCAGATTCTGGGGGAAGACTCTTTAGACTTGCGCATATTTACGGATTCGTTGGTACTTGTTATCCCTGACAGTATCCGGGAGGGAATCATTGCCGACAACATAAAGGCAAAAATCATACAAGTTATAATGGGTAAGGAGAACGATTCTGTGAATTTGGAGGATTGGGATATCTGCCCGTCAATGCGATTCGAGGACTCCATCTACACGGTATCCTATGACACGATTACGGTGGATACCTGTCGTTGCAATGAAATAGCCGACCCACTAGTGGCTTCTACCATACGATACAATGCGCCATTCAGCACATCCGATGAAAAATGGATGACCACCTACACTTTGACGGATGGATTCGGTCGTCCACTACAATCTGTTCGTAGGATGTCTTTGGCGAATGTGAATGTAGACTCGAAAAGTGCCACAAAGAATTTGAGTTGGGTTACGACGCAGGCTAAGACATTCGATCCGTTCGGGCGTGTCGCTACTGTCTGCTCCCCGGCAATCCACAACGGAAACGAAAAGAATATGGACGATGCCGTATATGAATCGGCGGACTCAACACTAAGCCATGATGCGTTGGATCGTGTTGATACGATTACTGGCACACATCAGTTCGTCCACGTATATGGCGACGATGAGGGAAATTGTTTGACGTTGAGCCGCTTCTCAGAATGGAGTGGTATTCCTGGACAACCATTGGAAGAAATTTATTACGACCACCGGAATCATTTACTTCGCAAGAAAACGCCATGTGTCAATGCGATATATGGGAAGGGGGACGTCATCTTCTTTGTGGACAAAAGCGAATATGATTATGACGCTTTGGGGAATGTAATCCGTGCGGTGACACCAGAGGACGACGTGCGGTACCAATACGACTCGAACGGGCATTTGGTGTCTCAGTCAAGTCTTCTCCATGGCACAATCACGTACGAATATGGGAAGGATGGCCGGATGACGCAAAAGACAAAGGGTGATGGTCGCTCCATTCATTACGAGTATCACCAAGGATTGTTGACGAAAATCGCTTACCCTAATCCGCTTGACAACGTCTATCTCTTCTACGGAGACAAGAACGCATCGCACAATAGAGTGGGCAAACTCTCTCTAATGATCGACGCAACTGGTGCGCAGGAATACTTCTATGGCAGACATGGGGAACTTGTCAAGGTGCGCCGCACATTGGTTATCCCTAACAAGTCCATCGAGACTTATGTGACACAATTCAAGTATGACACATGGAACCGCTTGGCGGAAATCATCTATCCGGATGGTGAAATGGTGAAATACCGCTATAATGTGGCGGGACAATTGGAACATGTGTGGGGTGAAAAAGCCTATATATACAATTATGCAGATTCCATATGGTACGACATTAGAGGGAACCGTGTCCATTCTAAATATTGCAATGGTGACGAGACATTCAGGAAAGTCTTTACGGATAGCACCTCCTTTACTGTCAGGAACAACCGGAGCGGTGCGGAGCAACTCCATTTGGAGGAGAAACAAATGTTCGCTCAGAACAACGAAAAAATAGATTATTCTGGTTTGTCCGTCGACAAAAGTTTGTATGTCAACTGGACACTGAAAGAGTATGCCGAATATCTCAACCTATATCGGAATCGTATCGATGATCCACAAAGTATGGACACACTTTCTCTGACATCCTATCATGCCTACGACGATTCTGCAAGACTCTCCGTCGAGAGCATCAGGTTTGAGCAAAACAACATTTTGGAACCAGGCAGGTCGGAAGGCAGGTCTCGTGATGAATTCCACTATGCGTCACCCTATGCTCCTGATTACAAACAAGACTTGGCGGATAACTCACAGAATGCGTTCAATACTACGCTATATGAATACGATGCCAATGGCAATATGTTGTCACAAAGAGTTTTGTCCCTCTCTAATCCATTGCCGGAATTCATTCCAGCTGGAGGTTTCCCTATGTTGCAAACCACCTATGATGCGGAGAATAACGTATATGCCGAGAGTGACAATGGATGTTTGTCAACCCGTTGGTATGATGGGAACGGTGCATTGACCTACATGATGGAGGCCTCCCAAAGTGCGGTCTATGTCAATTCGGTTCAGGCAATAATAGATGGCTCGGTTGATAATTACCGCATGTGGGTCAATCCTTATTTTGAGAAGACGAGTGATTCGCTCTGGTTCAAGCACGTCTACATTGATGACCGTATTTTGGTCTCTAAAGTGGGGGGCAATGCTTCGTTCGGTGCGGATGCCCGCCGCGTGGAACGTGTGGCTCTTCAAAAGGAGCAGAACTATCCTTCATTGTGGGCGAACGCATATGAGGGATTGACGATGCGTTTCGATACGCTCGATGCCCAATTGACGGAACCGGCTAAAGCATGTCCGGAATTGGCTAGCACGGCCCTGCGAAGTGCGAATGTAGATATGGGCAATGATGATTATGAGCAACGCCAATACTATTATCATTATGATAATCAGGGCGGTATCATCTTGGTCACTGACTTGTGGGGCAACGTGTACCAACTCCCTGTTTCCCTTCACTCAGGGAAACTAGTTTATAACCAAAAGAATGAGGCTTTGGATTGCACTGAGTTCGTTGGAATCCAACGAAACAAAGACCCTAAGAACCCCTAAATGAGGTGAGTGTTAACTAATGTAGATTAAGACGTCAACCAATACAATTTAAGTATTTTTATGTCACATTTGAAGTATTTTGGATCGATTGTTTTATGTGTGATATCCTTTGCTTTCGTAAAGGCAAGTGAGATAACATCATATTCTCGAACTCAAACGTTTGAACAGGAAAAAGCTTCCCGGCTGGAGGCTCCGACAGCCTCATTGGAGGTGGAGGTGGGTGTGTTGAAAAACAGCCTCGACATCTCTGTCTCCTCCATCAGCGAATCTCAACTGCCGAAGTTGGACCGCGGACTGACAAACGTGACGGACAGTTTCTCCGGTTACCGTTTCTTGCCTCATGGCGAGCATTTCGGCGGCAAGGGTGCCAAGGTGGTGCTTGGCTACGATCGCACCAAAATACCGAGTGGATACACCGAGGATGACATCCGCACCTACTACTACGATGAACAATTGGGACATTGGGTGGCGTTGCAACGTGATAGTGTGGATCGAAAGAACCGCAAAATCATCTCCCGCACCACACACTTCACGGATATGATCAATGGTGTGATCCAAGCACCTGAATCGCCTGAGACGCAGGGATTCGCACCAACCATGATGAGTGATCTGCAGGCGGCGGATCCTACCGCCAAGGTGCAAATGATGGAGGCACCACAGGCTAATAGCAACGGTACCGCTTCATTGTCATACAGCCTGGAGATGCCACCTGCCCGTAACGGCATGGCGCCGAACCTGACGATTCAATATAGCAGTGATGCCGGCAGCGGTTGGTTGGGCGAGGGTTGGAACATGGTTACCTCCGCCATCACAGTGGATACCCGTTGGGGTGTGCCTCGTTACAACTCGGATTTTGAGTCAGAGACCTATCTGCTGGACGGACAGATGTTGCTGGAGGATGGTGTCGGCCTTGCTCACCGTGAGCCCAATCACAGTAGAAAGAGCGGGAATGGGAACAGCGGCGTAAGGTTCTATCCTCGTAAAGAGGGCGCTTTTTCTAAGATTGTCCGCATCGGTGATAAACCATCGAACTACATCTGGGAGGTGACCGACCGTAAGGGCACAAAATATACTTACGGAGCCTACAAGATCACTGAAAGAAAGAATGCGGACAACGAAACCGTCAAGGATACAACCATCATAGGCGTTGTGAAGGGCAAATATCAAGGCAATGGAAGTGATGTCATCTCCGAATGGCATCTAACACGTATCCAAGAGATCCACGGAGACTACGTCGAGTACACATATAGGGAAGAGGAGGAATACACTTTCAAAGATGAAGAGGGCAATGCGCTGCTCTATGCCAAAGCACTCTATTTGGATTCGATAAAGGCTGGTAATGCCGGAGAAGATCCTCACACGGTGGTGGTGGTGAAAAACGGGGCTGAGAAGAAAATCAAACGTAGCGATGCCCGTTATGGATACCTCACATCCAGCAACCATTTGTTGGATAGTGTGAACATCTACTTCGAAGGAAAATACCTGAGGGGGTATAAGTTTAATTACAAGGAGGGCGATTTCCACACCAATTTGCTGGCGTCCGTATCCCATATTGGTGCGGATGGGAACGTCTTCAACACCCACGAACTAGATTACTATTCTGCTCCTCCCAACTTATTTGGAGGGGAGAAAACTTATAATTCAACAAAGGCGTTTAATCCTCTTTTCGAGTCATTGAGGGAAGGTGATGCATTCCTTGCAAAGACGTCCATGATCAATTGCACCGATTGTTCGGATGGCTTTACAGTCGGTGGAGGTGCGAACGCCGGTGCGTTTGCGCTTTACGGAGGAGTCTCCTATACTTATTCCAACAGCTCGGGAGGTGGTAGGGTCGCTTTGGTGGATATCAATGGTGACGGCTTGCCGGATAAAGTGTACCAAACAAGTAAGGGCATTGGATATGAACCTGCACAATGGGGAAGTTCGTCGTTCGGAGAAGCTATTTCGGTGGAAAACCCAAGTGATGAGCCTCTGCTCTTCTCATTTAGCAAGTCGGATTCACATTCCTTGAGCGAGGATGTCGGTGCCGGCATATCCTACGCCAGTATCGGTGCGACCTTCACACAGACATGGGACAATAGTCACACATCTGTCTATTTTCAGGATTTCAACAATGACGGTCTGGTTGATATCGCATACAAGGGTGAGGTTTATTTCAACCACTTAGTGGATGGAGTTCCTACCTTCTCAAGGTTTTCGTCGCTCACTCCTAACCCTATCAAGGATACGGAAAAATCAATGATTCCAAACTATCCGGGTATGAGCGCTGAAGTGGATATGGATCGGATCATTGACTCTTTGGAGACTGCATTCCCGATGCACGATGCTGTCCGCGTATGGCGGGCTCCTTTCGACGGCGAAGTCTCCATTCAGTCACAGGTATCCATTGCTCCATATAGTGTGGTTGACGACTCCTCCCAATTCGTGGACGGTGTGAGGGTTTACCTGCAGCGTGGAAGTTCCAATCTAATGGTGGATAGTCTAAATCCTGCTACAAACGATACAGTGAGTACTCTTTCCAATACCTGTTCCGTATTGAAAGGAGACCTTATCTTCTTTAGGCTTCAGTCCAGAAGGCAGGGGTGGAAAGATGATGTCCAGTGGACATCCGACATTCAATATACATCCCCACTGCCGATAGAGCAGGATGTGGATGGGGAAAACGTACGAAACTACAACTCGGAAGCTGATTTCAGCGCTGCCGATGTCTCTTCGGTTGTCGTGCCTGCCAACTCCACGGTGTCTGTGACTTGGGAGAGCGCTCTCTCTTCCTCCGATGTGAGACTTTTAATCGTAAGTTCAGACCTTCAATTGAAGAATCAGTCTGTACAGGAAGAGATTATCCTTTCGGAAGGCCAAAATCTACCTGAGGGCTCAGCCAACTTCTCCTTCTCGGACTCAACCCTATTGACGTTCAAAATCGTTTCGGATAACCCTGTTCGCCATGATGCGGTTTCATGGAGGCCTGTCGTGGAGGTGATGGGTGCTGATGGTGCCACAGATGTGGTGCGTCTCTCCCCATTGCCTAAACAGTACAACAACAAGGTAGAGGTGTATGGCCCTACAACATTAAGTTTTGTGGATGAGGATGGCGACGAAGTAACTTATGTGGATAACGATTCTGTCTCCATCGTCTTAGGTTTGACTGACATAGAACGCCCGAACAAGATGAAGGTGTACTGCTATGAGAACAACCGGCTCGTGGATGAGGTTCTGGATGGTGCTAAATATGCGGTGGAGGATTTGGAAAACCATGCATATCGCTTCATCGCCTATTCCGACACGGTAGAGTCGGGTCACGTCGACATTGCCTTCCATAGAACATATCTCCTTGAGTATCAGGATGAGAACGAGCAAACCGTTTCAGAAGAACAAGACACGGTGATCACGACCATACGCACATCGCTTTATACTGACTTCCCGGATTCGTTGTCTTGCCTTGGCTCCTTCTACAAAGGATGGGGACAATTCGCCTACAACAGCGGGAAGGAAAACGAAAAGGATCCGATCAATCTTGCCGACTTGAAGATGAAATCCATGAAAATAAGCGAGGATGACCAGAATTTGCTCAAATCATGGGGAGAGAACGAAGATGCGGAAATCGACCCGGATGAGCTTTCCAGAATCGTAGGCAAAACGGATGAGATGAAACTCTTCCCGATGAGTTATGATGTTGCCTCGAACACCTACGTGGGTGCCACAAAATTCACTTGGGTGGGTGCGTCCGCGCAATCCGCTTCCCGTATGGGTAACCCTGTCATCGACACAATGGATTTCGCTCCTTCCTACAATTTCACCAAAAGTGATGACCCCGCATTGACTGGAACTTGTTCGGCGCCTACACTCTCTACGGCATCCTTCACAAATTCAAGATCTGCAAGTTGCGGTGTGAAGATAAAAAAGTTCGGTTTGGGCGCTAGCGGTGGTTCGTCGGACACGAAGTCTCATACGGAGAACTCAGTGTTGGACTTGAATGGCGACGGCTATCCGGATTGGCTACACTGCAAATCTGACCGTAACCAAGGTGATGATAGGCAATCAATGGATGTGACATATACCTCCGTCGATGGTTCTCTGAGCGAACAAAAGGTCTATTTCAGCAAGGGTGGTCTCCCGATGCAGGAAGCTAACGCGTGGTGCATGGGCATGAACCTCAGCTATAAGTTGAGCGATGATTCCAACGCATCCGAGGGCGGCGGTGAAGGGTCTGGCGGTATAACCAAAGCAATCGCTGAGATAAAGGCCGCCTTTACCTTGAAAAACCAAGTTAAGATGGCGCAGGAGGCCGCTAAGGCGACGCAACCACTCAGCACCAGCGCCAATGGTAACTACTCCCGCAACGAATCCCGATCTGTGTGGGAATGGTACGATATCAACGGAGACGGACTCCCTGACAAGGTTTACCCTAACAAGGTCAGACTAAATCTCGGTTATAGTTTCACCCCGGATATTACATTCAGTTCCGGCGAAATATATCATGGAGAGACCCAAAATGGAGGTGCGGGAACCAGCATCACGGTGCCCCTCTGTGGTAGTGGCAGAATTTGTGCGGGAAGAAATACGACGTTCTCCTACACGGAGGTCACCAGTCAGCTTATGGATGTGAATAGCGATGGACTTCCCGACATGGTCTATTTGGGGAATGATGGAGAGTCCATTTTAGCGAAAATCAACATGGGAGACTCCTACTCGGATAGCATACAGCTCTATCAAGATCCTAAAGGATGTTCCATCAATGCGTCGAAGGCTACCGCACAATCCAAGTTCGCGAATGGTGGTGCGGTCTTCTCCGCTGGCATCTTCACTATTTCACCATTCGTGAGTGGAGGTACCTCCAAATCAACTAGCCGTACGATCTCTGGCATTTCCGACGTCGACGGCGACGGATTCCTGGATTTGATGAAATCCAACTCCGAGACGGAACTCAAAGTACACCATTCCATGATCGGTGCCACCAACAAACTTAAGAGTGTAACCAACCCGTTCGGCGGAAAGTTCACCATCGAATATGCGCACACGAAACCGACAACCGACCATCCGGGAGGTAAGTGGGCGATGTCTGCCCTCACCATCAGCGACTCGACCGAGGTTAATCCACTCATAAAAACACTTTTCGCTTATGAGAATGGAAAACGCGACCGTCGAGAGCGTGAGTTCCTCGGTTTTGGCAAGGTCTATACGATAAGCATGGACGGCGCGGATACCATCCGCACGCTCTTGCAGGAGTACGACGTGAACCATTACCTCACCGCAGGTGCCCTCACAAGGTCGCTCATAGCTGGCAAGGACACCTCCTTTAAATATCGTGAGGAACGCACGAACTACCAACATTACAGCGTTTCAGGGAATGGCTCGCTGGATGTGGACCAGACTGCTTCGACCGAGCGTCTCTTCTCCGCCCCAGCGGAGAAAACTTCTGTTGCCTACGAAGACGGGAACTCCCTGAATCTGAGCAAGGAGACATATGCGTACTTGAGCTATGGCAACCTCGGAAACTACCATTTCGAGGATCTGACCAACGGTGCCTTCGGCGACTACACCACTACCATAGAGTATGATAAGGATCAATACGCCACACCGAAACATGTCGTCGTGAAGGGTTCCGACGAGGAGATATACCGTGAGGTGAGAGCCTCATATGAAGATGAAATCACCCCGTGGGCGATCACGAAGATGGAACAGTCATTGGGGGAGGGGAAGAATGCCGTCGCGACATTCGAATACAATCCGTACGGAAACATCACAAAGAAGACGTTGCCGAAGAACGCCAACGGCGAGCAGATGTTCTTCACCTACCTCTACGACCGTAAATACAACATGTACCCGGAACGTGTGACCGACGCTTTCGGCTACCGTAGCGAGATGGAGGACTACGACTACCGCTACGGTATCCCTAGAACCGTGCGTGACATGAATGGTTACACGGTACAGTATCATGTGGATGACCTTGGACGTATCGATACCATCATCGCACCGAACGAACAAAGCGAAGGTGTGCCTTACACCGTCGCCTACCAATATGTCAATGGGGCGGACTACAAGACCTCCTATGCCGTAACTAGCCACTATGACCCGCAGCACCCAAGTGATCCGTTGCTGACCGTCACCCATGTGGACGGCCTCGGACGCCCTTACCAGGTGAAGAAGGAAGCTGAGGTCATTGACAACTCCCAACAGGCGGAGGTGAAATACATCGTCTCCGGACGAACAAAGTATGACGCACTCGGACGAACGGTCGAAACGACGCACCCGACTACCTGCCCGTTGACTGCATACGCCGATATTGTGGATTTCAATACGTTGACACTCAACACTGCCACCTACGATGCCATCGACCGACCACTGACACAGACACTGCCGGGTGACGAGAGCGGTCCGGAAAGCGTCACTCGGATGGCCTACAGCATCGAAGACGGCAGGATGAAATCGACCGTCACCGCTCCGAACAATGATGTCTCCTACTCCTACACCAACGGTGCGGGACAGACTTCGAAGACGGAACGTGTCGAGCCTGGCACGAATGAACCTGTCGTGATCGAATATGCCTTCGACCCGATCGGGCAACTCCTCACCGTGACCGATGCGGGCAATAACGTGACAAGTTACGCTTACGACTTGGCGGGACGCAGATTGTCTGTGAATCATCCATCGGCTGGCTTGACCACCTTCGTGTATGACAATGCCGGCAATGTGTTGCAGAGAGGTACCGCCAATGGCGACACCATAACGTACCAGTACGAGTACAACCGTCTGGTCAAGACGGAATACCCTCGTCACCCGGAGAACAACGTCACCTACACCTACGGCGGACGAAACGCTAAGCACAACCGTGTGGGCAGATTGGCCCTTGTGGAGGACGGTAGCGGCGCCACGGAATACTACTACGGCAAGATGGGCGAGGTGACCAAACAACGCCGCACCCTGGTTATACCTAACGTGGCGGTTGCCACCTACACTACCGAGTGGGCCTACGACAGCCATAACCGCCTGCAAGAAATGATCTATCCTGACGGTGAAAAAGTGAAATATTTTTATAATTTAGGTGGACAATTATCCTCTGTTATCGGAGAAAAGAAGTATCTTTATCGCTACATTGATACCATCGGCTACGACATGTATGAGCAACGGAAATATATGAAGTATGGCAACGGTACGGAGACGCGTTACACCTACTCCCCGAACCGCCGCAGGCTCGCTACGCTTTCTGTGACTTCCCCTGCATACGAGGGGGAAATCATGTCGAACGTCTACCGGTACGACGAGATGGACAACATCACGAGCCTCGTCAACGATGTGACGGCCAAGGCGATAGGGAACGCCGGCAGAACCATTGGTGGCAGGACCTCTCATTCGTACGATTACGACAGATGGAGCCGACTGATAGGCGCGGAGGGAAGCTTCAGAGCGAGCGACACCGACACTGCCCACTACAACTTGAGCATGTCCTATGACAAACTCTATAACGTGACCTCTAAGAAGCTCGATTTGATACAGGAGAACCTGCAGTTCAAGGGAAGATTGGAGTCTGGGCATGAATTCACCTACACATATGACGAGGAGAACACATTCAAGCTGTTGAATGTCAATGCCAAAGAATATTCTTCCGACTCCGCCGTGACGGATACCTTCAGAAGCGTGCATCTCTATGATTTCGACGCGAACGGAAATCAGATTTTGGCGGCGGTGAATCCGACGGATGATTCCACGTGCGTATCGGATACCGCAGGACAAAAGGTGCGACAGATGCTATGGGACGAGGAGAACCGTCTGTTGGCAATCAACGACAACGGTTTCGTGAGCAATTATTTCTATGATGCGAGTGGAGAGCGGACGGTGAAGCTATCTGCCCCAGACCTGGCGGTTTATGTCAACAGCGAGAAGGCGTTAGAGAACGATTCGGCGATGATGAAGTTCGTGGGATATGTTTCCCCTTATCTTGTCGTGACCAATGGTGGACGTTATACGAAGCACATTTATGCAGGCGCGCAACGCATCGCCAGCAAGATGGGTGACATTGATGCTTTCGGTGCCGATCCGAGACGCATGGAATATGCGGGTGCGGATATTCGGGAGATAGATTTTGCGGACAAATATGGCAAACAGAATGGTGCATTGGCGGCTCGTTACGATTCCTTCAATGTGGAAAATAGACCAAAGGAGAACAATGATTATGTGAACGGCAAGTCATTCTGTTGCGGGGGCACCCCATTGTCGGAATTGTCGGACGACAACACGGGCGAAGGTGAACGTGCTGATTATGAAGGGGATATCCGCCTCTACCACGTCGACCACCTAGGCTCCACCACCCTCGTGACCGACATCGACGGCGAGATCACCCAGCACGTCGCCTACATCCCGTACGGCGAGGTCTTCGTCGAACAACGCAACGGCTCTTGGAACACCCCGTACCTCTTCAACGCCAAGGAACTCGATGAGGAGACGGGGCTCTACTACTACGGGGCCCGATATCTGGACCCGACCCTTGCGATGTGGCTTTCTGTCGATCCGTTGTTCGAGAAGTATGTGGGGATGACGCCGTATAATTACTGTGCGGGGAATCCGGTGGGGTTAGTTGACCCGAACGGGACAACACTCACACCAGCGGCAGAGGAAATGGCTGGAGAAATGGTAAGATTTGCGGTTGATAAAATATCGGAAATAAATGTAAAAATCGACAAGGGTGTGTCTGACGAGAAACTTCAAGAATATAAAGCAGATAAAGAACGCTATAAAGAAGCGATAAAGGAAATTAATACGATGCGAGAGTCCGATCAATTGTATGATTTCAAGACTTACTATAAAGAACCGTATACGGATTACGATGAAAATGATATTCCATACGAACGACATTCTGCTGGATTCGTTTCATATGATCAGGATACAAAGACTTTCATCATTAATGTCAACACTTATTATGCTTATCCTGATGAGATAGTCAACCTCGGTGATTTTGCTCATGAGTTGAAGCATGGATATCAGTTTGAAATAGGTCTATTGTCATTGAAGGGGACCAAGGATGGTGGCATAACAAAGGATGCAGGTGCATTGTACGATTATTTTGATGAAGTGGAGGCCCATTTAAGAGGTGATGACTTTGAGTCAAAGATGGACAAAACACCTTATCCTGCTGCTTATAAAAATCTTCCCAAACCAGCAAACAACAAAAACTTAATGGTTCGACCAGTTTATATTCATCGTGTAGAAAATCGTCAGGATCATAAATACGAAATATTTCGGAACATAAATGGAGTTACTTCAAAAAAAAATAGCAAAAAGGAATGAGAGTTGATAAATATAATATATTTAAACATTTAGCAATTGGTGTATGTGTGCACTTTTTCTATTCGTGTGGCGGCTCGGGATTTGTCACATCTAAATGTGTACGGTCGCCCGTTTTGGAATTATATACGGGAATCGGTTATAATATGGAGATGGAATTGTTATTGAGGCATTCGGACAAAAGCTACATTTATCATACGAAATTTCTTGGCATGGAAATCGGGACATGGAAACGTGTAAAAGACTCATTATTTCTGTATCCACAAATGTATGTAACCGACGATCACGACGGGTGTGAGATGTATAAGGGACTTCCTTGGGAATACCCGGTTGACACACTTGACATCAATATTCCATATCGTCTTTACATTTATGATGGGAAAGATAATATAGTAGATCATACTTTAGCCCATTTCCACATTGAGTCTGACCCCAGAGATGATTATTACTATACATCTACGCCTCTCAGAAAGAGAAAGATACAGGCCACCAGAGAGGAAAAGGATGTGCTGAAGTGTCGAAGATTGTATGGCGGAAGATTTTTCGGTGGTGACTAATTATTTTGATTTGCAATGTTTTCTTGTCAGCCCCCTGTCACTGACAATGGCGAAGCCGTGCCAACCCCCAAGGAAAATGATGAGAAAAAAGCACGACAATATCCGCCTCTACCACGTCGATCACCTCGGCTCCACCGCCCTCGTGACGGACATCGACGGCGAGATCACCCAACACGTGGCCTACATCCCTTACGGCGAAATATTCGTCGAGCAACGCAACGGCTCTTGGAACACCCCTTACCTCTTCAACGCCAAGGAGCTGGATGAGGAGACGGGGCTCTACTACTACGGCGCCCGCTACCTCGACCCGACCCATGCGACTTGGCTTTCTGTCGATCCGTTGTTCGAGAAAGGGAAGGGCATATCTCCTTACGCATATTGTTTTAGCAATCCAGTTAAATTACAGGATCCCAATGGTAAATGGCCTTGGGAATGGGGAGAATGGCCTGGCGTTACTTATAAATTCGGTGAAGTAGAAATTGGAGCTGGATTGGGCTATGGACTAAATTATGTTTACCAAAGAGGGACTGCATATGATGAAGTTGGGAAAACTCAATTTAAGATGAGGTCCGTTCTATATTTTGGCAATCAGGAGAATCATGATGGGAGTAAGGATCCACAAATTGTGGCAGGATTTTCTGTTTCTATTAATTTAGGGATTACACAAGATTGGAGTCATGAAACATTCTTGGGAGATATAACTTCGTACAATGCTGAATGTGGATCTGGTGTTGGCATTCATTATATTTTTGGAGCAAATTTTGGTTTCGGAGAAAAACGTTTCACAGCGACTGGAGGGGTTGGAATTGGAATAAAAGTTCAGGTGATAAATACCAAGTTGGTTGAGTCTGTGTCAATGACTGATGAGCAGGCTAAATATTTTAGTCGACTTAATGAGCCATATGGTAATTGGATTGTCAGGGATAGTAAATACGATGAAAAAAACAATAAATGGAACGGATCAGTTTTTAATGGCGTAATGAGTGTAAATGTAAGCTGTGACAATGTGGTAGTAGATGGACAGAATACGCCTTCAAAGATTTGGATGTCTGAAGAATATAAGAACGCTGCTCTAAAAGCGGAGAAAGGAGAATAGTGATGGTTAACAAAGTAGAGAAGGTTTTTATTAGTATAGTTGTATTTATTATGCTATTTTGTGGTGTGTTCGGTGGCCTTATACACGATAAATACCATGAATACATAAAGTCGCATAAGCAAATGTATTGCTATGATGATATTAGGGGTCCTGAAAGACCTGTTAGTGTAATTTATATAGAATCATTAAAGTACAAAAATAGGTACTTGGATTATTATCGTCAATTGGAAAGTGGGATAGAACCTTATCTTCATGTTCCGTTGAATGCTATTGCGGGGAATGATCATGTGTATGTTTTAGAATATACTGAAGACAGTCTTTTGGCAAAAGTTGTCTCCTATTTAGATCTTGGTCCCAAACTTGGTGGAGATTTCAGAAAAGGTTGGGTCTATGCAAAATGCCTTCATGAAAATGCATGGGAAGCGCAAAAACCTAATGACGACGACTGAGCATTCAAATAATTAAACGGATACCAACAGATTTTGTTTTTCTAAATAAAGAAGACTATAATACTCCCCAATTTAGACAACGACAAAGACACAGATAACACTATAAAGTCCCAAAACCAATTGAATGGAACGTATATAAACTACACTTGTCTTGTCAGCCCCCTGCCACTGACAACGTCGAAGCCGTGCCAACCCCCAAGGAAAACGATGAGAAAAATGCACGACAATATCCGCCTCTACCACGTCGATCACCTCGGCTCCACCTCCCTCGTGACGGACATCGACGGCGAGATCACCCAGCACGTCGCCTACATCCCGTACGGCGAGGTCTTCGTTGAGCAACGCAACGGCTCTTGGAACACCCCTTACCTCTTCAACGCCAAGGAGCTGGATGAGGAGACGGGACTCTACTACTACGGGGCCCGCTACCTCGACCCGACCCATGCGGCTTGGCTCTCTGTCGATCCGTTGTTCGAGAAGTATGTGGGGATGACGCCGTATAATTACTGTGCGGGGAATCCGGTGAAGTTGGTGGATGTGGATGGAGAAGAGATATACTTGTCATTTGATAGATCAAAAAAACTGAAGAACAAAGATTTTGACACCTGGAAAGATAACAATGCTTTACACTGGAAACTTGAAAATCTTCCCGATCATGAGGATATATTTACTATTGGAGCTCATGGCATACCTAAAGCCATAATAATGGAGGACAAAACTGAAATTAGGAATGGGGTTGATTTTGAATTGTATTTTATGAATACTGCTGAAGAGAATTTATTCCAAAAAAATACAAAAGAAAATAAGCAAACGGTAATTGTTTTGTATGCATGCAATACAGGGAAAGGAGAGAATCCCGTAGGTCAGCAATTGTCTTTAGATTTGGGAACTATAGTCATTGCACCTTCAGAGTATGTGCAAGTGGCATCAACCTCGGATATTCAAGTGTACGATGATGGTATATTCTTTAATACAGGTGGATTTTGGAATGTGTTTTTCAAAGGGGAACTGATGGAACAAATAAATGGATATGATAGCAGATGGTGTTTCGGCAAGTTTGGTCAAAATGCTGTTCAACTTAAAGATTTTCTTAAAGGGAAGACCGCAGAGGGCTTATTAAATCAATATGAATTATTGTATCAAAGAAAATATGCTAAAGATTTGGAATAGAAATAGTTTGGTGGTTCTTGTAACCTTTCTTTTTTTCGTTCAATGTGAATCAAATGAGAAGAGTCCAAGAGTAGAGCGTGCAGAAATTGACTTGAAAGAAAAATGGGATCATGAATCATATTTAGAGTTCAAAGATGCTGTGTTGCATTACTCTGGCAATTCTCATGATTACATTCATTATTCATATATAATGGCTAATAGTTTCAATGATGGACGTGCCTGTTATGATTTGGCCACTCAAATTCTGAATGTGTATCATCAAAATAAGCTAAAGTTGGATAGTACAGCGACTGCTCAAGTAATCGATTATTTCGAGAAAGGAGCAAATTTTGGGGATGATTATTGCAAAACTGCCTTATATCTTCTTTTTAGTAATGGAGGATTCTCTGGTTTTAAAGGAATGGTGGAAGTAGACTCCGCGAGAGCAAATAAATATAGGCGGAATGTTGAGCGCATGCAATGAAAAAAGATATAATACTCTCCAAAATTCATACAACGCCAACACCGCAGAAAAAATTGTAAATTTGTAAAACCCGAAAGAAATAGATGTCCACAAGTCTATTGATTGGAACGTAATAAAACCATGCACGCCTTGTCAGCCCCCTGCCACTGACAACGGCGAAGCCGTGCCAACCCCCAAGGAAAATGGTGAGAAAAATGCACGACAATATCCGCCTCTACCACGTTGATCACCTAGGCTCCACCTCCCTCGTGACGGACATCGACGGCGAGATCACCCAACACGTGGCCTACATCCCGTACGGCGAGGTCTTCGTCGAGCAACGCAACGGCTCTTGGAGCACCCCTTACCTTTTCAATGCGAAGGAATTGGATGAGGAGACGGGGCTCTACTACTATGGCGCCCGCTACCTCGACCCAACCAATGTCGCTTGGCTCTCTGTGGATCCGTTGTTCGAGAAGTATGTGGGGATGACGCCGTATAATTATTGTGCGGGAAATCCGGTGAAGTTGGTGGATGTGGATGGTGAAGATAATTACTATTTCGATGAGGATGGGACAACAATTGGAATAATCCGGAAAACTGGGGATGATAAGTGGTTTGTTATAAAAACAATGCAAACAACAGAAATAATGTATAATGAGGAATCAGCAGAGAATGGGAATTCTAACCCTATAACCAGTGACCAAGCTATGGATGCAAGATCGAGAATCTGGGATGCTTGTAATAGGGGAAGCGAGAGAGATATTCCGACAAATCTAATTCAAGAGATTCCAAATCAAAGTCAATTTGATGCAAGTTGGGATTTTATCCAAGACGATGGCAAGGGAGGTACTACCCCCAATAACAATAGAGAGTATAATTGGAATTATAGAAGAAAATTTGATGCAAGACATAATACTATTGGATGGGAAGTATACTTTGGAGAAATGTCTAATGTGGCAGATCCTAGTGCAGACGCTATTATATCCTCACATCCCAAAGGGAATCACACGCATCCAAGCGGAACAAACAATGGACATAGTTGGGTGCAACCTCCTTCAAAAACCGATATTGAGAATTTATCGGAAGGGGGCCGTCCTAAAAGAGTATGGGGAATGAGATCAAGAACAATATATATATACGATAATACCGGAGTGATTGCTACTATTCCTTTTAGTGCTTACGGCAAATAAAAATAAATTCGACATGAGACAAATTGTATTTATTATTATTTTTCTATTCATATATGTCCCTGTTCACGCTACGGAGAATATATATGTAAACTCGTTAAGAAATTTTATCAAAACAATTATACATGAGCAGGAATTGGCTCATCTTAAAAACACAGGAGATTCCATATATCATCACACCCTATTGTTTGAGTCAAATGACATGCTACATTACAGTGAAAAAATAGATGTCGTAGAAGGTTATAAAATCGTTCAGATTGAGACTGCGGATATAAAGGACTATCTAGATACATGTCGTAATGGGATGATAACCATATATGTGATGAGGGAAATGTGGTATAGAAAAACTTCTTCGGAGCCTTTTTGTATTCCAATCCAAGAAGTTGTTGTAATCAAGACAGATTCTTATATTAGTTTTGATTCGGATGATATTCATCTCCTATGTTACACATATGATTGCAATAAGAATGCATTTACTTTTAAATACTGTGACACAGGAGGTTGCAGTTTTTATGATCAAAGTTATCCGAAAAGGAAAGGTTGGTTGGAACGGAGTGCATCGGATTGAGAAAAAAGGAAAGATACTATCTCTATCGAATACGGACTGCCTATTTTGAGGAGTAGTCGCTAAAAAACATGGTGAATATGGCTTTGATATTATTCCAATAGAGTAAACATATATAGAAAACCATGCACGCCTTGTCAGCCCCCTTGTCACTGACAACGGCGAAGCCGTGCCAACCCCCAAGGAAAACGATGAGAAAAAAGCACGACAATATCCGCCTCTACCACGTCGATCACCTCGGCTCCACCTCCCTCGTGACGGACATCGACGGCGAGATCACCCAGCACGTCGCCTACATCCCTTACGGCGAAATATTCGTCGAGCAACGCAACGGCTCTTGGAACACCCCGTACCTCTTCAATGCCAAGGAGCTGGATGAAGAGACGGGGCTCTACTACTACGGGGCACGCTACCTCGACCCGACCAATGCGACTTGGCTCTCTGTCGATCCGTTGTTCGAGAAGTATGTGGGGATGACGCCGTATAATTACTGTGCGGGGAATCCGGTGAAGTTGGTGGATGTGGATGGAAGAGCCGGACTCCAATCGGAACAAGTAGATGGCAGTATTCTTGTGGAATCAAATGTTGTTATATGTTTAAAGAAATTGCACGAAATCAACGTAGGCTCGAAAAAGGCAAACAAAAAAAATGAGAGGATTATAGCTGAAAATCAGAAAAAAATTTCCGAAATCAAAAACGACATATATGAACATTACTTGTGTCATGATTTGAAAAACACGGAAGGTAGAACCGTGAAATTCCAGTTCTATTATTATGAATATTATACAGATGATCCATGTTTGTTAGATCGTAAGGAGATGTATGAGGTATCAAATAAATATTCTCTTTTTTCATCTCAAACTCGTATAGTGACAAAAAAAGGCACGGAAATAAAGTACCAGGCAAGACCAGCAATATTTACCCAAAGATATATAGTCGAATCTCGAGGATCAGGTGGATTGACTGAGGGCAGTATGATCATATCAGAAAAAAGAGACGATGCTCCCAAAGGAACCTACTCGCACGAATTACTTCATACGTTTGGAGTTCCTGACAATGATTATAACCAAGGGGGATTGCTCAATAATCCTCCAGCATCGCAACCCACGCCTGAAGAAATTGATTCTATTTTAAAACATTGGTGTTATCCACGTTAATATATGAAAAGAATATTTTGTCACATAGTCCTTTTATTACTCTTTTCCTCGAATGTATTTTGTCAAGTTGAAGAGGGTGACTACATTATTTTCACATTTTCAAAGAAACTAATCCCGCATTTTCAAAGTAGAGCTCAAAAGAAATCTTGGAAATATCTGAGTTGTTCTCGTTTTTGGGCGTATAATTGGATTGCAAATGTAGATTCAATTAAAAATAATCCTCAGTTTGTCATATATCCATTATCGATCTCGGAGGGTGAAAAAATATGCTTTTCTGATGAACAAGAGGAAATGACAAACGTGACGGCCCAAACGGCGTCAAAGTCTCGTGAGAGCGATATTATGGACATGATATTCCAGCGAGGCAAAGTTATTCAGACCATAAAGTCAGAGTGGAGCAACGGTAATTTGGAACTAGTATATGTCCGCGCCACGCCCATACATGGGAAATTCATCCAATGTGATGAAACAGAAGTGTATGCAGTTAAAGAATTAGTTCCTTCTTATATTCTCATCTCGGACGTTGTATACAAGCAATCGATCTTAGAAGATGACGCAGTGAAAAGATGTTTTTCCCGGAGATACAATTGCCTCCCTTTCACAAAGGATAAGACGGAAGAAGATTTCGTGAAAATATCCAACTATTAACGGGCTATTCTTTTTCTTTGTGTGGTTCTTTCGCCCTTGTCAGTCCCCTGTCACTGACAACGGCGAAGCCGTGCCAACCCCCAAGGAAAACGATGAGAAAAATGCACGACAATATCCGCCTCTACCACGTCGATCACCTAGGCTCCACCTCCCTCGTGACCGACATCGACGGCGAGATCACCCAACACGTGGCCTACATCCCTTACGGCGAGGTCTTCGTCGAGCAACGCAACGGCTCTTGGAACACCCCGTACCTCTTCAACGCAAAGGAGTTGGACGAGGAGACGGGGCTCTACTACTACGGTGCCCGCTACCTCGACCCGACCCATGCGGCTTGGCTCTCTGTCGATCCGATGTTCGAGAAGTATGTGGGGATGACGCCGTATAATTACTGTGCGGGGAATCCGGTGAAGTTGGTGGATGTGGATGGTGAAAACTACAGCCTAAATATTGACAATGAAAGTGCTATCATCACAATATCAGCCACATACTATACAACCAATCAGGATGCTGAATCAGCACAAAAGGCAGCAGATTATTGGAACAACCAAAGTGACAAATTTATATATCGAGCTAAAAACAAAAAAGACAAATCGGAGACAAAAGATTACACAATAAAATTTGACATGAAGGTTGTTTCAACAGGAGATGCAAATGATTATAACAAGAAACGATCTTTAATATTTCCTAAAATGAATGCAGACAAAGGGAAATCAAGCAATGCATATTTTGTGCGCTCAGATGATGATCTAGATGCAGATGTGAATGGTCGAACTATAGGTGGTAGTTTGATAGAAGTAAAAGAATCGAAGAAGAATACGGATACTGGGGCTCACGAAGTAGGCCATTCTTTAGGTTTAGATCATTCTTTTTCTGGACTTATGACTCCAGGTGACAATGATCCCGATAGATCGCAAGAGATAAACACAAGTGATATAATTAGAATAATAGAGGGTCCATTGAAAGAAAGTACAAAACATAAAAACAGAGGAAAACTTACGCCTAATTCATATCGTATTGATTTAAAAAAATTCAAAGGAAATGTTATACAAAAATAATAGTGTAGTTCCTATGGTAGTGCTGCTGTTTTGTGCTTTCTTGTCATGTAAAACACAAAGCTATAACTTGTCATGTAAAACATATGAATATAATATGTGTGCAGAAGATGTTCCCTATAAACATGAAATTGGATATAAAAACATTTATTTGGTTGACACAGTAAAAATTGAGAATCCAGTTTCTTTTACGACAACAGATGGAAGACGTAGGGTAATGACGAGTTATGAAATATTTTCCACATTAAAAATTTTTAATGATGACGTGTTGCAAATTGAAGGTGTTTTCCTTTTTGACACGTCATTTCCAGGAGTCCCCATCGAACTTTATCACCTTTGCCCAGGGTATGAACATGTCAACTTCGAATCTAATGATATAGAAGGGGTCCCTCGGTCAATTAATGCTAGGAAATACAGTAACCCAATTACATTCTCTGCGTATTTAATTAATCAGAAATTCTACAATACCTATTTCACAGGAATTGACACCCCGTATATATTTGATAATACTAAAATGGATCATATGTATATGTTAATGTTATTTCCCATATATTAGTATGTTATGACGAAATAAGCATTTGAGCGAATTTATAAAAACCCGAAAGAAATAGATGTCCATAAGTCTATTGATTGGAACGTAATAAACCATGCACGCCTTGTCAGCCCCCTGTCACTGACAACGGCGAAGCCGTGCCAACCCCCAAGGAAAATGATGAGAAAAATGCACGACAATATCCGCCTCTACCACGTCGATCACCTCGGCTCCACCTCCCTCGTCACGGATGCGGAGGGGTTGATCACCCAACACGTGGCCTACATCCCTTACGGCGAAATATTCGTCGAGCAACGCAACGGCTCTTGGAACACCCCTTACCTCTTCAACGCCAAGGAGTTGGACGAGGAGACGGGACTCTATTACTACGGTGCACGCTACCTCGACCCAACCAATGCGACTTGGCTCTCTGTCGATCCGTTGTTCGAGAAGTATGTGGGGATGACGCCGTATAATTACTGTGCGGGAAATCCGGTGAAGTTGGTGGATGTGGATGGAAGAGATGCAGAAATAACTATAAACTGGGAAAAGGGAACAATTAGTGTCAATGCAAATATTTATTTGTATGGTGATGGTGCAACTAAACAGGTCGCTCAAGCATATAAAGATTGCATTATGAATAGTTGGGGGGCATTAAATGAATATGAATACAAAGATAAAACTTTCACTGTTACATGGAATATTAATGTTGAATTGGCAAAAAATGGTGAGCCAATGGTGTTTGATGGCGTCAATAACTATATTGAATGCAAAAAAGACATCGCTTTTTCTACCACAGAGATGAATAAAGGCACATGGAGATCAAGGAACTCCAATGGAGGATTACTGACAAGTGAAGGTGACAATCCTGCAATTCATGAGTTTGGACATATATTAGGATTACGGGATAGGTACATAACCAGGTCGGAAGCAAAAAGAACTAATTTATCGTACAAAACAATCTTTGAGGGTTGGGAGGGAAATGTTATGGCTGAACCAGCAGGGAAAGGGGTCGTGGAAACAAAAAATTTGGACATTCTTTTTTCTCCAGCATTGGAAACCCATAAATTTATGATAGACGCATTCGAAAAGGAATTCCCGTCATCACCGAGACGTTTCCCGTATGATAATAAAAGTTATAAAATAAATAAAGACCATAGAGAACCCATACTTAAAACACAACTCAAAAGCACATCGAAATGAAAAGGAAATATGGTATATTTATAGTTGTTTGTTTTGTGTTTCTCGGATGTAGTGCAACCAAAAGTAAGTACAAACGGGAAGTTGATTTGGACACGATTAAGATTATACCGGCAAGCCAGAAATGGGCTACATTCGAAGAACTCAATCTGAACGGACTGACCATCGGAGATGTCGAAAAACTATATGGGAAGCGGAAACGTTTATATTGGGGGACACTCACATTTGAAAATGAGGATGATGTTCCTTTTGGATATGAGGATTTTTTCCCAATAAAGGAGTATCCTGTGGATATAATTTCATACTCATGGGTAAGAAGTAGTTCTGATTCTATATATATGACAATATACTTTGTGATTGATGGTAACGACACAATTGCAATAGAGGGGGAACAATTACCATATGATGCATGGCATGAATAAATATAATTCACCCCCCCCAATTTAAACAACAACAAACGCACAGATAAAATTGTAAATTTGTAAAACCCGGGAAGAAATAGATGCCCATAAGTCTATTGATTGGAACGTAATAAACCATGCACGCCTTGTCAGCCCCCTGTCACTGACAATGGCGAAGCCGTGCCAACCCCCAAGGAAATGACGAGAAAAATGCAAGGAGATATCCGCCTCTACCACGTCGATCACCTCGGCTCCACCACCCTCGTGACCGACATCGACGGCGAGATCACCCAGCACGTCGCCTACATCCCTTACGGCGAGGTCTTCGTCGAGCAACGCAACGGCTCTTGGAACACCCCGTACCTCTTCAACGCCAAGGAACTGGACGAGGAGACGGGGCTCTACTACTACGGCGCCCGCTACCTCAACCCGAAGAATA
>JAEEGH010003592.1_pt1 | contig 40588 bp, 35 predicted proteins | sample 9134181 | NCBI WGS metagenome assembly JAEEGH01 (sample SAMN16246544, study PRJNA631951) | gut metagenome | biome: gut microbiome; feature: rumen; material: DP-attached | host: Bos | place: Iran: Karaj | collected 2018-10 | reverse complement strand
AATATCGTTCGTTCGTCCATATTCTGCTGCGATTATCTTTCCCTCGATACCTCGACTGCCGAAGCCTGGACAGACCACGATGCCTGCCATGCCTTCCAACTTCGAGGCGACATTATCAGTTGTAATCTCCTCGCTATTTACAAAATGAATCTTTGCCTTTACATCGTTGTAGATACCCGCCAGATTCAGACTTTCACGGATACTCTTATAGGCATCTTGCAGATCATATTTGCCCACGAGACCTATATGCACCTCGCGCTTCGCATTGCGCTGCTTTTCTAGGAAATCGTGCCAAGGTTTCATTGCTGGCGTCTCGCCCACAGGGATGCCAATCTTCCGCATAATGGCGGCATCGAGTCCCTGTTTCTGCATGCTCACCGGCACTTCGTAGATACTTGGCATATCCTCGCTCTGCACCACGCACTCCAAATCGACATTACAGAAAGATGCCACCTTCAAGCGTATGGAGTCGCTGAGGTGGCGTTCGGTTCTGAGGACAAGGATGTCGGGCTGGATACCCATCCCTTGCAGTTCCTTGACTGAGTGCTGCGTGGGCTTCGTCTTCAATTCGTCGGCGGCTTTCAGATACGGCACGTACGTCAGATGCACGCACACCGCGTCTCGCCCTAATTGCCAGCGCAACTGTCGGATGGCCTCCATAAACGGCGCACTCTCGATGTCACCAATCGTACCGCCTACCTCCGTGATGACGAAGTCGAGATCTTCTTGGGCGGGAGCAAATTCTTCACTCTTCACTCTTAACTCTTCACTTTGACGCAGCATCCGCCGCTTGATCTCGTCCGTGATATGCGGCACCACCTGGATCGTCTTACCCAGATAGTCGCCGTGTCGCTCACGGTCGATGACGGTCTTGTAGATGCGGCCCGTCGTAATCGAGTTGTTGCGGGTGGTGTGAATACCAGTAAACCGCTCGTAATGCCCCAGGTCGAGGTCGGTCTCCATACCGTCCACCGTCACGTAGCACTCGCCGTGCTCGTAGGGGTTCAGCGTGCCAGGGTCGATGTTGATGTAGGGATCGAACTTCTGGATGGTGACTTTGTAACCACGCGCCAGCAACAGTTTACCGATACTGGCGGAGATGATTCCCTTGCCTAACGAGGAAACCACACCGCCCGTAACGAAAATGTACTTTGTGTTCATTCTTATAATATTTGAAGTTTGCTTATCTTAACTATTCACTTCTTCTCTTTCTCTCGTATGTGTTCCTCGTATTCTGCGAGTTCCCGTTCTCCGATGTGCGCCAGTCCGTAGTGCTCATCATGCTGCGAGAAGTCGAGACCCACCTTTTCACTGAATGCCGACACACGCATGGGGATGAGGCTGTCGATGAGTTTGTAACCCAACCAACTCATAGCGAAGGTATAAACAAATACGATGACGATGGCCAGCAGATGGTAGAGGAAAATCACAAAACCATCCCACGTACCTGCGATGAGGCCCTCTTGGATGAAGATACCCGTCAGCACCGTACCAAAGATACCACCAGTGCCGTGTGTGGGGAACACATCGAGGGCATCGTCAATCTGGGAGTGCGAACGCCAATAGACGGCGACGTTACAGATCAGCGTGATGACGAACGCGATGAAAATGCTCTGGCCGACGGTGACATAGCCTGCCGATGGTGTGATGGCCACCAAACCAACTACACAACCCACAGCGGCACCCATGGCCGACGGCTTACGGCCGCGCAGGCAGTCGAAGAATATCCACGTCATCATCGCAGTTGCAGAGGCAGTGTTTGTATTCAGGAACGCTTTGATGGCCTGTCCGTCAGCATGCAACGAAGAACCTGCGTTGAAGCCGAACCATCCTAACCACAGCATCGCTGCACCCAGCAGTACGAAGGGGATATTGGCGGGTTCGCTCTTGCGCGTTTCAGCCTTACGACGCCCCAGGAAGATAGCACCAGCCAACGCTGCGATACCACTCGATGCATGTACCACGATACCTCCCGCAAAGTCGATGACACCCCATTTCATGAACAGTCCCTCAGGATGCCAGGTCATGTGGGCTAGCGGACAGTAGATTACGAAGAAGAAAAACATCATGAAGAACATGTAGGCCGAGAACCTCACACGCTCAGCAAACGAGCCCGTAATCAGCGACGGGGTGATGATGGCGAACTTCATCTGGAACAGGGCGAACAATGCCAATGGAATTGTGGCACCACCCAGTACATTGCCTGCGGGGGTCGTATAGACGGCACCACCCACATTATGAAACATCGGAAATGTCAGCGGATTACCAATCACACCGCCTATATCGTCGCCAAAGCACAGCGAGAAACCAATCACCACCCAGAGGACGGATATCAATCCCATAGCGATAAATGACTGCAACATCGTCGAGATCACATTCTTCGCGCCTACCATGCCACCGTAGAAGAACGATAGACCGGGTGTCATCATCAAAACGAAAATCGTGGCTGTAATGAGCCACGCCACGTCGGCCGCTGAGATCACCGACCAGTCACAATCAAACGACGGTTCACCTACCGCCAAACCTGCGACGGCTATCAGTGTCATTGCCGTCATCAGGATTATCCAACGTCTTTTTACCTTCATAATATATCTTTTATTTTGTGTTGTTTGCTTTGCGTTCACCGAAATTTTTTGCAAAGGTACTGCATATTAATAACATTTTGACAACTTTCTTACTTTTTGATTGTTAAAAATCTAGTCAGCTATCGTTTTGTAAAGTTTGAGAATGGTTTTGCTTTCGTTTTGATAACATTTTGCAAATAAAACATATCATTCCGCTACAAATCGTCAAAACCTACAAAAAAATCCCCTCTTCCTTGCAGCAAGAAAGAGGGGGACACATGCCTGGAAAAGATTAGGGTTGCAGCGTAACCCCAAGAACCAGGTAAGCCTTTTGTGAACAGGGGTTGCCGACCACCTGTCCAAAGATGGGGATGGAGAACGAGTCAGTCACCTTGATCTCCTTTGTCGCCTTCAGAGCGACATTGGTGACGGCGAAGCCTGTCGTACCGTAGAAGTCTGTGGCGAAAGGAACGGCACCGGCCGTAGCAGTCCAGTCGACTGTGGCAAGTTTGAATGGGACATTGGCCTCAACATAACTGCTGTAAGCCCGTTTGCCGTCCTTGTTCAGCCCGTCGTTGCCGGCAATGTTCGTGTACCACTGCAACGAGGCCAGTCCGAAGTCGTAGCCGATGGTGGCCTCAAACACATGGTTCGTGCCGTGGGCGTCGTACTTGAAATAGCGTGCCTCTGGGTCTTGACCGGCATTGAACCAATAGTCTGTGATGCCTATGTTGAATCCGCCAACCGAATAGGCAAGTGTCAGGTCGAACTCCTTCGTGTCGGCTGGGTCGGCAATGCCGTAACTGCCCCAGGCGTACAATGAGAGTCCCTTGTATCCCACGCCGAGTGTCGGCTGAACAGCAGCGCTTCCCAGATCCTGGCCACGCCAGATATAACTACTTACGATATCTCCACTAATCGTCGTTTCAATCTCATCCTGTGCAAAGGCGGTCATTCCCATGACCATTCCCATTGCGAATAAAACAATCTTTTTCATATTCTTTCCTCTTTTTTTTACGACAACTTTGACAACGATAACAACATTCGCCCGTAGGCGATAAAGAAAAGTTGTCTTAGTTGTTCAAGTTGTCGTTATTAATATTATTTGTTTAGTTATAACAAGCCTCGCCGTGTTCGTAGATGTCGAGACCTTCTTCTTCTACGCGCTTGCCGACACGCAGGCCGTGTACCTTCTTGATGCCATAGAACAGAGCGAATCCACAGGCAGCAGCCCAAAGGTCGATCACCAGAACGCCAAACAGCTCAGCTGCGAAGAATCCGAAACCGTGACCGTAGAATGCACCGTTCGAAGTTGACAGCAGACCAGTCATCAGCGTACCCAGGATACCGCAGACACCGTGTACAGAGCTGGCACCTACAGGATCGTCGATGTGCAACACGTGGTCGATAAACTCGATGGCATAGACCAGTACGATACCACAGACGAGACCGATGATCACAGCACCTACAGGCGAAACGAGGTCACAACCAGCCGTGATACCCACGAGACCAGCCAGCACACCGTTCAGTGTCAAAGAGAGTGAGGGTTTGCCATACTTGATATAGGTGAGGAACATTGTGGCCACACCACCGGCAGCAGCAGCGAGGTTGGTGGTCAGGAAGACGTGAGAGATGGCGATGCGGTTCACTTCACCGCTGGCAGCCAACTGAGAACCTGGGTTGAAACCAAACCATCCCAGCCAGAGGATAAACACACCCAGAGCGGCCATCGTCAGGTTGTGACCAGGAATAGCGCGGCTCTTGCCGTTCTTGTCATACTTACCGATACGGGGACCAAGTGCCAGCGCACCAATCAGGGCCAGTACACCACCCACGCTATGCACGATAGCTGAGCCAGCAAAATCGTGGAACACATCGCCAAAGGTCGACATCATAAAGCCGTCGGCAGCATCGTTACAGAGCCAGCCGCCGCCCCAAGTCCAGTGACCCTCAACGGGGTAGATGATCAGTGAGATGACGGCACTATAAATCAGGTACATCGAGAACTTCGTGCGCTCAGCCATCGCACCACTCACGATGGTGGCCGAAGTGGCACAGAAGACGGTCTCGAAAATCAAGAATCCCTCAACAGGCAGATCGCTCTCGTAGAAACTCAGGTCGCCCCAGTTGGGCATACCGATGAAACCACCGAGCACATCGCCTCCGAACATAAAACCGAAGCCGAGGAAGAAGAACAGCAACGAGCCGAACATGAAGTCGACAAAGTTCTTCATCAGGATGTTCGCCGTGTTCTTACTACGCGTAAAACCAGCCTCACACAGCGCAAAGCCCGGCTGCATCCAGAAAACCAACATGGCTGCCAATAGCATCCATACAGTATCGAGTGATAATCCAATTTCGTTCATAATTCTTTCTTTTTTTACGACAACTTTAACAACGATAACAACATTCGCCCCTTGGGCGATTAAGAAAAGTTGTCTTTGTTGTCCATGTTGTCGTTATTAATAAATACTATTTCTTGTCTCTCAAAACAGTGTCGCCGTTCTCACCCGTGCGGATGCTCCAGGTGTCGATCACGTCGCTCACGAAGATACGACCGTCGCCAACCTCACCCGTATGGGCCACTTTCAGTATTACCTTCACTGTCGGTTCTACCAGCGGATCGCGACAAACGATCGTCAGTGCCACACGTTCAATCACGTCCGTAGAATACTGCACGCCACGATAGATCCTTTCCTGACGGCTCTGTCCGATGCCATGTACATTATGGTACTCAAACCAGTCGATGTCCGAACTGAGCAAGGCCTCCTTGACCTCCTCAAACTTCGTTTTCCTGATAATTGCTTCAATCTTTTTCATACCTTTTTACCTTATAATTATTACTACACTCAACCCTCTCGTTGGGTTACACTTTGATAATTATCGAGTGCAAAGGTACGACGTTTTGATAAATATTCATTCATTTTTCTTTCGATTTGATTGTTAAAACTTTCAGAAACTGACAATTTGTAAACTCCTGACGTCTTTTTCTTTCCGTTTTGTTACACTTTGCATTGAAATGCCCACGTTTCGTTACAAATCGTCATTCGTGTTGCTTATGTGTGCGCACACACAATCCTTGACATATATCAAAAGGAGGACTCGTCTGCACTTTTCAAGGAAAAACTTTTGTGGTTTCGCAGAATTGCCGTATCTTTGTGCAATCAAAAACAAATGTGACAAAAATGGCAAGCAATTCTGATTTTGTGCAATATATCGCTGACCAGTGTAGTGGTGCAGGCGAGATTACGGTAAAAAAGATGTTTGGCGACTATGGTATCTACTGCGATGGGAAAATCTTCGGACTGATCTGCGACGACTGTTTCTATCTGAAACCCACAGAGGAAGTACGTCCGCTAATGCGAGTCGTAGACATGCGTCCACCCTATGAAGGGGCCAAGGATTATTTCTATATCGCTGATGTCGACGACCGTGATTACCTTTCTTTACTCGTGCGCGAGACCTGCAAGGTTTTGCCAGAACCTAAGCCTAAAAAGAAACATACCTAGTTGGGGTCAGTTCTGTCGTCAGGAACACTGCCTGGTTTAACGTCAGCATCTACGGGTTATGCAACCGTTTGCACAACGTAAACTGCATGATTATAGCCGTTTAAGATATCACCAGACGGGTTTTTTCTTAAATTTGCACCAGAAATTTAAATATCAACAGTTTATGAAGAGTTTAGTCTTAACTTTTATCTGTTTAGCTATCCTGCCTTTGGGCATGATGGCACAAGGTTGGCCACAGGATTACGGTGGCGTAATGCTGCAAGGATTCTTCTGGGACTCCTTCAGCGATACCCAATGGACACGTTTGGAAAAACAGGCCGATGACCTGGCCACCACCTTCGACCTCGTCTGGGTGCCTCAAAGCGGCAACTGCGGTGGTACCTCGATGGGTTACGACGACCTGTACTGGTTTGACCAGAACAGCAGTTTCGGCAGTGAGGCAGAACTGCGTTCGATGATCAAGACCTTCAAGGACAAGGGCATCGGCACCATCGCTGACGTGGTGATCAACCACCGCAAGAACGTGAGCAACTGGGTGGACTTCCCCAAGGAGACCTACAACGGTGTGACTTACCAGCTGACATCGACGGACATCTGTGCCAACGATGATGGCGGTGCCACGAAGACATGGGCTACCAACAACGGTTACAGCCTCAGCAAGAACAACGATACTGGTGAAGGCTGGGACGGTATGCGCGACCTGGACCACAAGAGCGAGAACGTGCAGAACAACGTGAAGGCCTATCTGAGCTTCCTATTGAACGACCTGGGCTATACCGGTTTCCGTTATGATATGGTCAAGGGCTACAGTGCATCGTTCACCAAGATGTATAATGAAAGTTCCAATCCGCAGTTCTCCGTTGGTGAATGCTGGGACAATTCGAACACCATCAGGAACTGGATTGGCGGAACGAGTAAGACCTCTGCCGCCTTCGACTTCCAGTTCCGCTACACCGTCCGCAACGCCATCAACAAAGGCGACTGGACCTGGTTGGGTAAACAGAATGAAGGTAACTGGCCCCTCGTGAGCAAGGACTATCAGAGCGGTAACTACCGTCAATGGGCCGTCACCTTCGTAGAGAACCACGACACGGAAAAGCGCTCCAATGCCGCCCAGGACCCCATCAAGAAGGACACCCTTGCTGCCAACGCCTATCTGTTGGCGATGCCTGGCACACCCTGTGTCTTTATGACCCACTGGAAAGCCTACAAGCAGGACATTGCCAATATGGTGGCTGTGCGCAAAGCCGTAGGCATCACCAATATCAGCACACCGACGACCATCGCCTCGAGCAAGGACTACTACGCCGTTCAGACCACTGGCTCCAAGGGCAAGCTGCTCTGTGTGGTGGGCACCAAGGCCGCCCAGTACGAGCCCAACAGCACTGAATGGAAGAAAGTCCTCAGCGGCTATCACTACGTTTATTATGTCAGTGGCATTGAGCCCGAGAGCATCGTCTTCCCGACCTTCAAACCCAGTGATTTCCAGAAATATACCATTACCGTCAACGTGAATGCCGAGCAGGTGGGCTGGAGCTCTGTGAACTTCTGGTCATGGGGTGGTGATGGCAGTCATAAGCCAAAGAACAACTCATGGCCAGGCGACAAAGTGACGACAACCAACACCGTAGGCGGAAAGACATGGTACACACAGACCTATACCATCAACGAAGAGGACGATGCCGTAAGCTTTGTGTTCAGCACAGGTTCTGGAAGCCCTCAGACGGTAGATGTGGCCGATGTCACCACAGACAAGTTCTTCGAGATTTCCACCTCAATGGATGGCAGCAAGCATCTGGTGAACGATGTGACAGCGCAATACATCACTGGCATCGGTTCTGTAGTCGCTGACCACGAGAATGACGGTAAGGTCTATAGCCTCGACGGCCGACTTGTACACACCAATGGCAGTCTCGAAGGCCTGCCGAAGGGTATCTACATCATCAACGGCCGCAAGGTTGTGAAATAGGCCTATCTTACAACTGAGCGGATGACGAACCAGCAGTGTAGGAAGAAAGTCTGGATACGTCCGTAATGACGCTCCATCACCCTATAGCGTTCCCAGAGCGACTCGCGGTGATGGAGCGTTGTTTGTCCCTCTTGCGTATAGTTGACCACTACCATGTGGAGGTTCAGAAGAGGCACATTCTCCTTAGCAGCTGCTTTCATCACACGGATGCACCAGTCGACATCAGCAGAATAACGATACTGCTGATCATAGGGCGTAGCAATAGCAAAGTCTGTGCGGGCATAGAAGGCCTGATGACAGACCAGCATGCCCTGACGAAAGGACTTCCAGGTGAGGTGTTCTGGGGGAGAGAGGCGTCGAGGATGCAAGAAATGGCCCTCACTATCAACGATGTTCGTATCACCGTAAAGAACGGCAGGGAGTGGAGAGAACTGAGAACTGAGAGTTGAGAGTTGAGAGGTTGCTACCGCTGCAGATATGCGGGAGGCAGTATCGGAAGACGGGAGGAAATCGCCAGCATTAAGGAAACAGACGTAATCACCATCGAGAGACCGGATACCTTTGTTCATCGCATCATAGATGCCCTTATCAGGCTCTGAGGTCACCTGAATACGATGACCGTTATTGGCAGCATTGGAGCGTTCGATATAGGCGTTGACCAGATCCAGCGTCCCATCCGTCGAAGCACCATCGATAATCAGATGGACGATATCAGGATAATCCTGCGCCAACACACTGTCGAGCGTACGCTGCAACACTGAGGCAGCATTATAAGTAATGGTGACGTAAGTGATGGTAATCATTAAGTTTATAGTTTATAGTTCTTAAAAGCCATCGCCTGCTGATAGACATCGAGATATTTGATGGCCACACTCTGCTGCGAGTAGTTCTGAGCCACTTTATGTACAGCATTCTTGCTCAAAGTTTCATGATCAGCCTCCGTCAGGATCCAACGGATACCACGGGCCAGATCATCGGCAGAGCGATATTCGGCCACATAGCCGTTCTGCTTGTGATCAATCTCCTCGGGGATACCTCCTACTCTGAAGCCCACGCAAGGCACACCACAAGCCATCGCTTCCATGATGGTATTGGGCAGGTTCTCAGACAACGACGGCAGAACAAAGACATCTGCAGCATTATAGACATCAACGATGCGGCGTTCATCATTGACATAACCCAACGGATAGGCCTCAACAGGCAACAGTGGCACCACTTCTTCTGCATGACCACCAAGAATAATCACACCTACGTCAGGTACATCCAACTGTCGGCAGGCCTCAACGAGATAATCCATGCCCTTATTGCGATTGGTGACACGTTGTGAGACAAAGAGTATGAGTTTCTTGTCTGCTGGCAATCCGAGTCGTTGGCGGGCCGCCTTTTTATCACACCTATTATATATATGTGTATCTATCGGGTTGGGGATGCTTGTCACTTTATGTCCTTTAAACAGCGCACTCGCTTTGGCCTCAGACTCCAGCCAACGGCTGCAAGCCACAAAATAGACACTTTCATCGCCCAACATCCACTGCTTTCTCTTCCACACCCGCTCTGCCAATGCACTGCCATGGGGCAATAGCCGACAACTGCAACATCTGTCAGCGAACTGTTGGCAATCAAGTGTCAGGTGACAGACAGCAGTAGCAGGCCAGATGTCATGCATCGTCCATACCACAGGCTTTCCGCTCTGCAGGATCTTACGGATACCCTTGATGGACAACATACCCTGATTGATCCAATGAAGATGAATGATATCAGCCTCCTGAAATACGCGCAAACGGGTAATATCTGAACCCGTATTGGCAAGGTCGATCTCAAAGAGGTGTTTCTTCGAAAAATGACAATGGAAGAAGACCACCAGCCTCTCCCAAAGAAAATGCCAGCGCAACATCGGTGACTTAGGCAGTCCGACTACCGTCAGCGACTCCGTCTCCTTGTCACGCACCAGCATCTTGGCCTTGACCCCATTGTTGTTCAGCGCCATCATCAGACGGTTTGCAGCAACAGCAGCTCCACCCGTCCGTTCACTGGTATTGACAATCAGTACCCTCATGAATTTCTGGCTTCTTTGGCTTTACGCTTCGCCTCCTTGGCCTTGCGCTTGGCTTCCTTTGCGGCTTCCTTGGCTTTACGCTTGGCCTCTTTGGCTGCCTCCTTCGCCCGTTTTTTCTGTTCTTTCGCCAATTGCTTCTGACGCTTCTCCTCTTCTTTCTTCAGGCGTTTCAGTTCCCGAGCACTCTCCTTGGCAGCCTCCTTTTCGCTGACTGCTTCCTCCTTGGCCTTCATCGCCTCCTCCAACTTCTCACGAATCATTTTCTTATCGAAAGTGATGACCTGTCCGAACAAGCCCAGTGACAGAATCTGATCCTTGCCCTTCAGACGCACGTGAGTCGTATTAAAGAGATAATAATTATCGACCTTGAGTTTTGAATTCAAAGCGACCTCAGCAGTCTTTACCACAACACTCTTCCCCAATTTAGAAAGGATATTGTCGCCAAGCTTCTCGACAGCTTCCTCCTCAACATACTCACTGATGGCCTCCATCATGGCATCCTTGTGCTTCTGTTTGTCGGGCACAGTCAGAGCCATGAGCACAGCGACAAGCAGTACGATAATAACACCTAATAATTTCTTCATACTATGTACCTTATTATTTTTGCGTACAAAGGTACTGCAAGTTTTGCAAAAATCAAAGGAAACTGAGTAAATATTTAGTGTTTTCGCACACAATCGCTTGATTTAAGTCAAGAATGATGGGTGTTTATACACTTATTACCCCTAAACTCTTGCAAAATTTGAAAAAACATTGTACCTTTGCATCGTCAAAAGGTTAATAGATTGTTTTAGGTTAGTAGTAATATTTATAGTTTTAGGTTTTTAGTTATTGGTAAGAGAAAGTTTTCAGCTGTGGATAACAGGAGGTCGCTGTGAAGCTCCCTTTTAAACTTTCAAATTTTTAGCCGAAAGGCTGAAAATTTCTTTTAGAGAAAAGGATTTTTAGTTAAACATAGGCTTTTTTGATACCACTGCTCGCGAGAGTAGTGGTATCATTCTTTTGGTAGTTACAGAAATTATTTGTAACTTTGCAGCGTCAATATATTGTTTATGGAACAAATGCATGCATATCTCCAAGATGCTATTGAGCTGCTACAGGCCCTTATAGCTACTCCTTCTACCAGCAGAGAAGAAGAAAAAGCCGCCGATTTACTGGCCAGTTATCTCGAGAAATGGGGACTTCCTTACGGCAGGGAGTGCAACAACCTCTGGGTGGGTTGTCAGGATTGGGACAACAACCGTCCTACCATTATGTTGAACGCCCATATCGACACGGTCAAGCCTGTTGCCTCATGGAGTCGTGATCCATACCAGCCCAAGATCGAGGGTAACCAACTCTATGGTTTAGGCTCCAACGACTGCGGTGGTGGTCTTGTTGCCCTGTTGCAGGTTTACCGTATTATGCTCAACAGGCCACGTAGCTACAACCTGCTCTGGGTCGCTTCAGCCGAGGAGGAAGTATCAGGTCAAAATGGTTTCAGCCGCGTGCTTCCGCATCTTCCCCATATTGACCTCGGCATTTTGGGAGAACCAACAAGTATGCAGCCTGCCATCGCAGAAAAAGGACTCATGGTAATTGACGGCTATGCCGACGGTGTCAGTGGACATGCCGCACGAAATGAAGGTGTAAATGCCATCTATGAGGCCCTCGACGATCTGATATGGCTTCGCGACTATGAGTTCCGTAAAGAGAGTCCCCTGTTGGGACCAACGAAATTGTCGGTAACCGTCATTGAGGCCGGAACTCAGCACAACGTCGTGCCCGACAAACTGCATTTTGTCATAGATGTACGTACAAACGAATACTACCAGAACGAATTCCTGTATGAATTCCTGCGCAAGAAGATGAGCAAATGTCGTTTGGAGGCACGTTCCTTCAGACTGCATTCATCGAGTATCCCTGAGAGTCACCCCTTCGTTCAGAAATGCATCTCGATGGGTATGAAACCATTTGGAAGTCCCACGTTGAGCGATCAGGCCCTGATGCCGTTCACTACCATCAAATTGGGGCCTGGAGATTCAAGTCGCAGCCATTCAGCCGATGAATACATCCGCCTCTCAGAAATCGAAAATGCTATAGGAACTTACGTCAGACTATTATCAGATTTCCACCTCTGACCTCTTATCTGCCCAACCAAGAAGACGGATTAAGCAGTGAACCATTGAGGCGTCGCAGCTGGAACTGCATAATACCCTCATTGCCGACAGTACCCAGTGCTTGTCGGGCACTGACTTTCTGTCCACGGGTAACACTCACGGAGGCAAGGTTGCAATACACAGAAAGGTAATTACCATGGCGGACAATCACAATCATCGAGCCACCATAACCACCAACACCACTCACCACGCCATCAAAGATGCAACGGGCTTTCGCACCCGTCTGTCCTTTGATATTGATGCCCTTGATATCCTGCATCGTCGTTCCTTTCAGACCCTCCACACGACTCTGTCCGAAGGTGTTCACAATCTTATACGGACCAGTGATGGGCATCGGGAAACGACCGCGATTACTCTCGAAATTGCTACTCAGCCGGCGATCTTCTGAAGAAATAGTCCAGTCATCGGTCTCCTCCACCTTATTCTTCACAGCGGCCATCTCCTGCTTGTGGGCACGCTCATCATCGGCAGCCTTACGCTCGGCAGCCTTACGGGCATTTTCTGCCTCACGAGCAGCACGCTCAGCAGCAGCCTTCTCCTGTTCACTCTTCCTGGCAGCAGCACGTGCTTCGGCCTTTGCCTTCTCTTCGCGCTCCTTCGCTTCCTTGATACGACGGGCATTCTCACGAGCTGCAGCCTCAGCAGCGGCTTTCTTCTTGGCCAACTCCTCCTCGCGTTTCTTACGAGCTTCTTCGGCGGCTTTCTTTTTCCGCTCAGCTTCGGCACGAGCTTTCGCACGTGCTATCTCTTCTGCAATCAACTTGTCAATCTGGGCATTCAAGTCAGCATCTTTCTTACGTTGCTGCTCCAAGATACCTTGGATGGTCTTCTGCTGTTTTTGGAGTGTATTGACCACATTTTGCTGCTCCACCTGTTTGCCTTCCAAAGCCTTCTTCTCCTGTTCACCGCGATACAGCAGATTATCTTTTTGTTTCTTGGCGTCGGCTAACTCTTTCAGCGACTCAGACACCATCTTCTGCATGGACTTCACAGCTTCACCTTGTGCCCGCTGGTATACCGCATATTCGCGAACAAAACGCATACGACGGTACATCTGTGTAAAGTTATCGGCACTGAAAATAAACATCAAACGCTGATGGATGCCTCGATTGCGATGCATATAGCGCACAGACTTCATATAACGCTGCTTACGGTCTTTCAGTTCTTTATCAAAAACCTTCAGTTGTCCGTCGAGAATGTGAATATTACCATCAAGTGTTGTAATATCCCGACGGATCGTATCAATAACCTTACGCTTGTCATCAATCTCTGTGTTAATAACCATCAGGTTCTGCAAACGTGCCTTGACATCCTTCTCTGTCTGACGAAGTCGCCTCTCTTGCTCTTTCATTTGTTTCTGCAATTGCTGGCGTTGGTTCTTCAACCCTTGTACGGTTACAGGAGCTTGTTTGCGAGTCTGATTCTTAGCAGAGTTCTTTTTCGATGTCCGTTTGGTGGTCGTTTTCTGCTGGCCAGTCTTCTTAACCGATTGTCTCTTGGACACAGTTGTAGTTGCCTTCTTCTGCACAGATGGTTTCTTCTGTGCAGAAAGAGGCACCACAAGACATACCGTCAAGAGGAGAGCCAGAAATTGCTTCATGACCTAAAGCCTGGCAAATTAAAGCGACATGAATCTACGCAGGATTTCGTCAACTGTCACCTCACGGTATTTATTAGAGACCTCCGTGCGAGTCTCCCACTCCGTATCATTGCCAATGTAGTTAAGCGTCATACCCAATTTCACCTCCTTCGTGGCAGTAGTCAGCTGGATAGCGTGCTTATTGGGAAATTTCTTGCCAGAAACATTCTGGAACTCGGTATAGTCCCAGTTCAGCTGAGCACTATTCTCAGGATTGAAACGATCTTTATACTGGATATTAGCCATTTTAATGAGTGCATCCTTACGACCGACAAGCCAGCTATAGTCCATCTTATCTTTTTCCAACTGGAGAATCATATCATCGCCACTCTCGATGACCTGATAATTAGTGATTGTGTCAGTATCTTCTGTCTTCTTGCCAAGGAGGACAGGATTGGGCTTGAACAACTCGTTCCAGAATAAAGCCTGCAGTGAATTGAAATTCAAACCGCTATTCCGCAAAAAGTCGATCTGCATATAAGGTGCCTTCAGATACTGCTTGTTGATACGGTCCATAATCAGCACATAGTCCTTCGTCAACTCAATACGTCCGGCCTCAACGAATCCGAACGCCATCAGCTGCAAGCGGATGACATCGTCACGTTTCATCTTCAGATTACCCGTCAGAGTCAGTTTCTGGGCACCGACCTCTACAGAGAACTTTACCTTCGAGGTGATAAAACGTGCCGTTTGCAGGTTGTCCTTCACCCTCGAAATGAAATCTTGGCTGTTCTGTTGCTCAACAGTTACCAACTTAGGAGCATCTTCTTTCACAGCCTTCTTGTGAAAAATACAAGAAGACAACAATAATGGCATTGCCAGTGCGGCAATCTTCAAAAAACTTGATGGTTTCATTCTTTAATATATTTTTTAAGTTTAATTTTACGTATCAACACTTTATTGTCTCCATCGCCCTTCAAGGCATCCTGCCAATAGGCAACAGCGGCTGTAGGATTGTCACAGTGCCAGTAAATGTCTCCAGCATGCTCGTAGATTGCAGCATTGCTGACAGTATCGCCGTCAACGGTGACGGTATCCATATTCTGCAACGCCTGATCAATATAAATCTTGGCCTCCGAATAGCGATCTTGCATAAATAAAATCCAGGCGTATGTATCAAGATAAGTAGCATTCTTCGGCTCTGCTTTGATGGTCTTATGGCTCATTTGCTCTGCACGTTCCAACTGCTCGTCGCGCAAACTGAGATAATAGGCATAGTTGTTCAAGCAAGGCAGATTATCGGGTTTCCACTGTAGACAAGAATCATAAGCCACAAATGCTTCCTTGGCACGTCCTTTCTTGTGTAGGATCTCACCCATGACTTCATAAAAGTCTGAAACAATCTCAGGATTGCTATCATTATCGATGACACTCACACCTGTCTGGAACGTAGAGAGTGCCTGGTCCAAGCTATCGCACTGATAATAGGCAATGCCCTGATAGTAATAGAAGGCCATGTTTTCTGGATTGTACTGACGTCCCATCCTGCAGAGATCTATCACTCTTTCCTTATCATCCTCACCCCAGGCATAACCCACAAGGTGTAGTCGCGCTGAGGCATTATCTGGCTCCAAAGCCAGCACATGGTTCAACAGGGGTTTGATACTATCTGACGGCATTTTCTTCAAATCCATATAGGTGGCACAGAACAGGGCCATGTCCACATCTGTAGTATCCACGTCCATAATCTGTCTGAAAAGATGCAGCACTTTGGTACTGTCACCACCAGCCTGCTCGTTGGCAGAAATCTCCTGACGCAACAGATAGACTTTCTCTTCCTGACTCGTATTCTTATTCATGAGCACCCGTCGTGTCAGCGAATCTGCTGTCGCAGAGTCCCCTTCAGCCTGATAAAATGTACGGAGTGACATCAGCACACGGTTGTGGTTGGGCTCTTCTTTAAGAATCCGGTTATAGACTTCCAAAGCCTGAGCATCTTCACCATTCATCATCAGACTCTCACCATACAAAGCCAGATAATTCAAGTCATGAGGATATTGTCGTGCCAATTCGGCCATCTCTGCCACAGCAGCCGTCTTGTCTCCCATACGAGTGTAGACTTCACTCTTTGCGATAGACAGTCGTTCAGACTTGCCGTCAATATTCTCAATTCTTTCAAGCACAGAGATGGCTTGTGGATAGTCTTCCACCTGCTGATAAAGTTGGAAGAGCATCTCTAACAGATCCTCGCGATCTTTATTCTTCTCATACAGTCGCTCTACAACATCAATGGCCCCCTGAAAAACCTGTTGTCGGATATACACCTGCGCCAACGTTTCCATATAGGTCTCGTTAGTGGGGTTCAGCATAGCTGCCTGTTTGAAATAGCCAAGCGACTTTTCTGAATTCTTAAGGGCACCATAATATTGGGCGAGGAAATAGTAAGCTTCTGCTGCATGAGGATTAATATCCACACAATGGCGTAACAGGTCAAAGGCTGCATCATTATTGCCTTTCTGACGCTGTACCATAGCTTCCATAAAATAAGAGTTATATTTCAACGACTCTTCCTCAGAAAGCTGATAAACAGGTGACGATTCAGCTGTCTTGCCAGATTTTGCCGTCCCGCAAGACAAGATGCTCATCGCCATAACAGCAATCAGCATGCCAAACATCACTCTATGTTGCAGTAAGTACTTCACGTCTTACAATTACAATTCACTTCACACCAGTATGTCCATAGCCTCCTTCGCCGCGTTCTGTCTCGTCGAGCACTTCAACCTCTTCAAAGGCCCCCTGCTCATGACGTGCAATCACCATTTGGGCAATCCGTTCGCCGTCTTCCACCACAAAGTCCTCATGTGAAAGATTAATAAGTACGACACCTATCTCGCCACGATAATCCGCATCGATCGTACCTGGAGTATTCAACACGGTAACACCCTTCTTCAAGGCCAAGCCACTGCGGGGTCTTACCTGTGCTTCATAGCCAACAGGCAATGCTATATGCAAACCCGTAGGAATCAAACGGCGTTCCAAAGGCTTCAACGTAACAGGAGCATCCAAATTGGCTCGCAAATCCATTCCTGCACTCTGTGGAGTTGCATACTGTGGAAGAGGTTGATGGCCTTTGTTGACGACTTTTATTTGCAACATACTTTTTAAAATTTCATTTTAACAATGTGCAAAATTAAACAATTCTTTTGAAATATCCATATTTTTTCTGCGAAAATATAGTTTTTTATAATAAATTCGCTACTTTTGCAACCAATTATGATGAATTGGCAACAACTTATATCAAACAAACGACTCGGACAAGAGTATAAACATAGCGAACGTCATGATGACAGAACGGAGTTCAAACGTGATTATGACCGACTTATTTTCTCTGCTCCTTTTCGTCGTCTACAAAACAAAACACAGGTATTCCCTTTACCAGGAAGTGTGTTTGTGCACAACCGTCTTACCCACTCGCTTGAAGTAGCTAGTGTCGGCATGTCACTCGGTGATGATGTGGCCACAAAACTCATCCAGAAACATCCCGAATTGAAAGAAACACTTTTCGCAGAGATCGGACAAATCGTGGCCACAGCCTGTCTGGCACACGATATGGGCAATCCTCCTTTCGGCCATAGCGGGGAGAAAGCCATACAGACCTACTTCACAGAAGGGCCAGGCAGAGACCTACAACGAGAGGTCAACCATCAGTTCTGGGATGACATCACACATTTCGAGGGTAATGCCAATGCGTTCAGACTTCTCACGCATCAGTTTAAGGGAAGACGAGTCGGCGGCTTTGTCATGACTTATTCCACACTAGCCAGTATCGTAAAATATCCCTATTCTTCTTCCGCGCCCAGTAAAAAAGGCAAATTCGGATTCTTCAATGAAGAAAAGGATCTATATAGGAGAATTGCCGATGAATTGGGTATTTCTTGCACATCTGAGCCTGGCGAACCCTTACGATATGCACGACACCCTTTGGTGTATCTTGTTGAAGCTGCAGATGACATCTGTTATGAAGTAATGGATATCGAAGATGCCCATAAACTTAAAATTCTTTCATACGAAGAAACTTCGCAGCTCATGCTTAGTTTTTGTGAAAAGGAAACTCAGGACAAAATCCTTCAAAGGATTCTGGATGAGGAACTTACTGACGATAATGAAAAGATCGTTTATATGCGAGCCTGTGTCATTGGAAAATTGGAAAACGAGTGCGTTAAAGCATTTGTCATCCATGAAGAAGAAATCCTTAACGGCACCTTCGAGGGGTCTCTTGTTGATCACATCTCCGACCTTCAGCGCGAAGCCTATAACAATTGTGCTTCACTGTCCGTCAAACGCATCTATAAGAGTAGGCCTGTTCTTGATGTAGAACTGTCTGGTTATAAGATTATGGAGACACTTATGGGCCATTTCATCGAGGCAGCGCGCCATCCAGAGCGTTTCTATTCGAAGCAACTCATCAGCCGTGTCAGCAGTCAATACGATATCGATTCTCCCAACCTTGAGACACGCCTCATGGCCGTTATCGACTATATTAGTGGCATGACGGATGTCTACGCCCTAGACGTTTATCAGAAAATTTGCGGAATTTCTCTGCCTATCGTCTAACATTAACGCTACTCTTTATAAATTACCTTATTAGCACCACTGGTAATCTTCAGAGCTTCAGGATGTTCCTGGATAAAAGAGTCGATATGGCGCACACGCTTCTCTTCCAAGATCTCATCTATGGCTATTAAAATACCCGTCTCTTCTACATCACCAAAACCATAATTAATAGCAGTACCAAAAAGGCGCATGGTTGGCGAAAGACTCATATAAGCATTCACCAACGGCGGAATATTATACCCTAAATTACGGATTTCGCGATTCAGAATACGATAATCACCCTTAAAAGTGTGGTCGCAGAAAAGCTTCTCTAATTCCTGAGGATCAGACTCAATAACCAACGGTTTCATCGGTATAATCAGGTGATCCTTATCGTCAAAATGCTTCTTAAGAAAATAAAGAATCATATCGCGTCCTTTACGAATATACGAAGGATACATAGTCATTTTACCAAAGAAATACTTCACATTGGGTTTAATGACTGTCAGGGCACCAAGTCCATCCCATAGGTTATCGAGGGCAAAAAGACTTTTTGCGCCCATACGGGAAGACTGGTAAGGCAGCGACACAAACGAACGTCCTAACTCTATTGTCCAAGGGGCATACTCCTTGATGAACTTTTCTGAGAAATGAAACATATGACTCGTTGCCAGAATTGGTTGTCCTTTCTCGTCATACTCCCAATCAGTTCCTGCCAGATAACGATAACCACCTATGATCTCCTCTGCTTCTGGATTCCATACAATCAACTGTTTATAGCAGTTCTCACAGATATCAAACTCATCGATATCCATCTCTTTTCCCGTTCCTCCACCTGCTTCACGAAAAGCGACTTCACGCAATCGTCCAATCTCCTTCATCACATTTGGCGCATTATGCGCTGTGATCACATAGATTTCATTATGACTCTTATTGGTCATACGGAGTTGGCGATCGGGTATCAACTCACTCTTGAGGACTTCTTTGTCGATGGGTTTGATGATTTCTTGTTCCATAGAGGTGTGGGATTAGGGTTGTTTATGAGATGGTAGAGAATAGACACGGTCTTTAACAAATTGTGCCCATTCCATCGGAGATTTACTTTTATCGAAGGTTTGCCAAGGAATTGGCTCACCGATGGTAACCTGGAAGGTCTTATGTACATTTTTATACATTTCATCGACCAAAAACAGCATCGCGAGGTTAAATTTCAAATGCTTGTCACTAAAGTTGGCTAAACGATAGAAGAAATTTGAGTTCTGACCACTAAAATGGATGGGAACCACATCTCTCTGGTATTCGACACTTTTAGAAATGAATGTCTTCGTCCAAGGAAGATCGCGAATAATTCCGTTTTGTTTTCTCGAACACAATCCAGCGGGGAACATCAACATGTGGTTATCACTCTGAAAACCGGCCTGAACCATCGCTGGGAAGTTACGACTCTGACTGCCAGTCTTATTAATGGGTATGCATACGGGAGCAAGACCAGGCAGATTCATTAAAAGATCGTTGACCAGATAGCGGAAACGCCCTTCATAGTGCCGTCCAATAATTGCGCCCAAAGCAACTCCGTCTTCTCCACCAAGCGGATGATTGCTGACAAATGTATAAAGTCGTCCATCATGAGGGTCGGGCAGATTTTCCTTTCCTTTGATTTCAAGCGTCATATCAAGATATCTGACACACTCTTCAAGCCATTCAACACCAGACTTGTCACGACTTTCCCACAAAAAGGCGTTCACCTTGTCTTGATGAACAATCTTTTTGAGCCATGATACAAAGATGCCGGGCACGAACTTTGCCTTCGCGCCCATCTTCTGCTTAAGAATCTGATCGATATCAATTGTCTTCTCTGTAACCGTTGCCATTTTTCAGTTTGATACTAACAAGCTGCAAAAATAGCACAAATCTTTCAATAATGAGCAATAATTAGTAAAAAAAACGCACTTAGAAAGTTAAAAAAACTAAATGGTGGGGAATTAGTTTATAAAAGTGTTGCAAAATGGGGAGAAATTACATACTTTTGTAACCGAATTCTTTAATAAAGATGAACGTATGCGTTTTTTAGGTAATATAGAAGCTAAGATTGATTCTAAGGGAAGAGCCTTCTTACCAGCCGTTTTCCGCAAGGTGCTGCAGTCATCAGGCGAAGAAAACCTCGTGCTGCGTAAGGACATCTTCCAGCAATGCCTGGTTCTTTTTCCTGAAAGCGTATGGAACGGACGGGTGGATCTCCTGAAGTCACAACTGGCCCCATGGAAACCCTCTCACCAGCAAATCCTCCGACAGTTTGTCTCCGAGGCAGAAGTAGTTAGCCTTGACGGCAACGGTCGCTTTTTGATTTCGAAACGTTTACAACGAGCGGCTGGTCTAGAACAAGACCTACGCTTTATAGGTGTCGATGACACCATAGAAATCTGGTCACCCCAGCACCTGGAAGAAGTTCTAAAGAGCGATGAAGAATTTGGTGCCGACCTTGTAAACATCATGAATACCGACGACGACAAATGATCAAGACGGCTGAGACATATCACATTCCAGTACTCCTACGGGAGAGCGTCGACGGGCTTGCTATCAAGCCCGACGGTGTTTATATAGATGTAACTTTCGGTGGAGGCGGCCACAGCAAGGAGATCTTGAGCAGATTAGGAGAGAATGGTCATTTATACAGCTTTGACCAAGATGCCGATGCGGAAAAAAATATCGTTAACGATGATAGATTCACCTTCGTCAGGAGCAACTTTAGATATATCAAAAACTGGATGCGCTACTATGGAGAGGAGAAAATTGACGGGTTGCTGGCAGACCTTGGGGTATCCAGTCACCACTTCGATGATGAGACACGTGGGTTCTCCTTCCGTTATGACGCACCCTTAGACATGCGGATGAACAAAAGGGCCGGTCAGACAGCCGCGGACATACTCAACAACTACGATGAAGAGCAACTTGCAGATGTCTTGTACATCTACGGAGAACTCAAGTCGGCAAGGAAAATTGCTTCAGCCATCGTAAAGGCTAGAAGTCAAAAGCGCATAGAGACCACTGGAGACCTACAGCAAGCCTGTGGCAGTCTTTTCCTTCGGGAACGTGAAAAGAAAGAGACGGCAAAACTCTTCCAAGCCCTTCGCATAGAAGTGAATCATGAGATGGAAGCTCTTTGCGAGATGCTCAACAGTGCCAAGGACCTCCTCTGCGTTGGCGGCAGACTATCCGTCATCACTTACCATTCACTCGAAGACCGTCTTGTCAAGAACATGATGAAAGCAGGTAACGTCGAAGGTAAGGTAAGTCAGGACTTCTACGGCTTCAAGAAGTCGCCCCTCCGACCTGTAAGCAACAAGGTCGTAACCCCTGATGCAGACGAGCTGGAACGTAATCCGCGAAGCCGAAGTGCAAAGCTTAGAATAGCAGAAAGGACAGAAGCATGAATGAGAACGAAATACAACAGGAAGGACAACGGATAGAAGAGACTGTCAACATCAAGGAAGAAAGTTCCGAGATGAAAGAACAGACGAAGAATACTATCCAGAAGATCAAGGAGAAGGTTCAGGAAGATGACCCCAAGCCTTCTTCTGCAATGACGCTGAGAACGATTCTTGGTGGCGACTTCCTTACTGCAGAGATGGTGCGTCACCAAATCTGGCTTATCATCTTAGTCGTTGTTTTCGCCATCATTTACGTCGCTTTCAGATACCAGTGCCAGCAGGATCTCATCACCATTGATAAAAAGGAGAAGGAACTGCTTGATGCAAAATACAAAGCGCTCTCCAGTTCGAGTACGCTCACGGAGAAGTGCCGTGAAAGTCATGTGCTAGACGCACTCAAAAACAATAAGGACAGTGTGCTGAAGATATCAGACCAGCCACCTTATATTATTAATGTACCAGAATAAGATATGAGTAAGTTCAGTAGAGACAAGGTCATGCCACGCTACTTCGCTATCGCAGTAGTTTTGACATTTCTTGGTTTAGCCGTCATCGCCAAGGCCATGTATATTATGACCGCCAAGAAAGACTACTGGACACAAGTGGCCTCACGCTTGAAACGCGACAGTGTCAGTGTGAAGCCTAACAGGGGTAACATTCTCAGCTGCGACGGTCAGCTTATGGCCAGCAGTATCCCTGAATACAAGGTATATGTGGATTTCCAGGCCGGTGCAACAGACTCCATCGGCAACCACAATCGCGATTCTTTATGGGAAGTGCACATTGACACGATCTGTCAGGAACTACATCAGATCTTCCCCAGCCAGACACCCGCAGAATTCAAAGCTCATCTGTTGGAAGGCAAGAAAAAAGTGATGAAAAATGGCACTATTGGTGCCAGGCATTGGGCCATCTGGCCTAAGAGGGTTGACTATAACACTTTCTGTGAAGTGCGTAAGTTGCCTATCTTCTGCGAACCTCCCGGCAAGGGGGGCTTCCACTGGGAAGAGTACAATGCACGTCGGCGACCTTTTGGTTCACTGGCTCAACGCACCGTGGGTGACATGTTCGGTGCAAAAGACAGTGCAAAATACGGACTCGAACTATCCTATGATTCCATCCTGCGAGGTACAAACGGTTTGATGCATCGCCGTAAGGTACTCAGCAAATACCTTGACATACCCGTCCTTACCCCCATTGACGGTGCCGATATTGTCACGACCATAGACGTAGGCATGCAAGATATTGCCGAACGTGCAGTGGTAGAGGAACTGAAGGAGATTGGCGGAGAAATGGGTGTGGCCATTCTTATGGAAGTGAAGACAGGAGATGTGAAAGCCATCGTAAATATGACGCGTGGCGGTGATGGCGAATACCACGAAATGGTAAATAATGCCATCAGTTACCGCTGCGAACCCGGCTCCGTTTTCAAGGTTGCCTCATTCCTTGTGGCTCTCGATGATGGCGTTGTTGATACCAGTTACGTCATCCACACTGGCAACGGAGTACTCAATATGCATGGAAGGGACATGAAGGATCACAACTGGCGTCGTGGCGGCTATCAAGACATCAATGTAGCGCGGGCACTGGAAGTAAGTTCGAATATCGGCGTAAGCCATGTTATTGACAAATTCTATGGGAGTAATCCCAAGAAATATGTAGAAGGTCTTTATCGTGTTGGCATTCACGAAGACCTGAGAATCCCACTCGTAGGCTACCATGCGCCTTGGATTCGTATGCCCGACACTAAGACCACTGACCGTAGCAAGTACTGGAGTAAGACCACCCTGCCCTGGATGAGCATCGGCTATGAGACTCAAATTGCGCCTATCAATACGGTAGCGTTTTACAATGCTATTGCAAATAATGGCAAGATGATGCGACCTCGTTTCGTTAAACAGTTGGTCAAAGACGGAGAGGTCATCAAGGAGTTTGAACCCGTCGTGCTTAAAGAACAGATAGCCAAACCCCAGGCTATTAAGACCATGCAGACCATTCTTGAGCATGTCGTCAGTCAGGGTCTGGGAAGGAAAGCTGGTTCGAAGTCCTTCAAGGTAGCAGGAAAGACCGGAACGGCCCAGGTGGCAGACCAATTTGGCGGCTATCACTCTGGTGTGACACGCTACTGGCTTTCTTTTGCCGGATATTTCCCTGCCGATGATCCACGCTATACCTGTATCGTCTGCTTAAAGAAGTCCGGACTCCCTGCCTCAGGTGGAGGTATGAGCGGTGTCGTCTTCCACCATATCTCTGAAGGCGTGATGGCACAGAATCTCAAACTGAGTGTAGAAGACGCGCGCGACTCTTTGTCTATCCTAAGACCAGACGTCAAGGATGGTGATATCGTGGCTGCAGAATATGTGTTAAACCATTTAGGCGTAAAAGGCAATGGCAACTGGAAAGGCGTAAAGACCAACAGTGCTCGTACTATCATGCCAAACGTGACAGGAATGGGTGCTCGTGATGCTGTCTATCAGTTGGAAAGCAGAGGAGTGAAAGCGATTGTCAAAGGACGCGGTAGGGTAAAATCGCAAAGCATCTATAGCGGCACGACAATTAAAAACGGCATGGTGTGCGAACTTCATTTGGAATAATAAATATACTAAAGATATGAAACTAAAAGAGCTACTCAAAAACGTCAGTCCTCTCCATATCGTTGGCGATATAGAGGTGGACATCACAGGAGTGAACATCGATTCCAGACGTATAGAATCTGGACATCTCTTTGTTGCAATAGCTGGAACCCAGACCGATGGCCACAAGTACATCCCGAAAGCCATTGAACTGGGAGCTAAGGCCATACTCTGTGAACAGTTTCCAGAAATACTGACAGACGGTGTGACCTACGTTTCTGTTGCGTCTACGGAAGATGCCGTTGGAAAAGTAGCTACGCTTTTCTACGGTGACCCGTCGTCGAAACTTACACTCGTAGGAGTCACTGGCACCAATGGAAAGACAACCATCGCCACCTTATTATATAATATGTTCCGTCAGTTCGGACACCGTTGCGGTCTGCTCTCAACAGTATGTAATTATATCGAAGGTGAAGCTATACCTGCAGACCATACAACACCGGATCCCATCGAACTCAATCGTTTACTGGCGCAGATGGTTGATAGCGGATGCGAGTATGCATTTATGGAATGTAGCAGTCATGCTATCGCCCAGAAGCGCATCGGTGGTCTGAAGTTCAAGGGCGGTATCTTTACGAACCTCACCCGTGATCACTTAGATTATCACAAGACATTCGAGAACTACCGTGATGCCAAGAAAGCCTTTTTCGACGGACTCGACAAGGACGCTTTTGCCATCATCAATGCCGATGACAAGAACGGCAGTGTAATGGTTCAAAACTGCAAGGCACAGGTTAAGACCTACTCCACCCGAAGCATGGCTGACTTCAAAGCCAGAATCATTGAGTGTCACTTCGAAGGCATGTACCTTGACATCGACGGTAAGGAAGTTGGAGTACAATTCATCGGGAAATTCAATGTAAGTAACCTATTGGCAGTCTATGGTGCAGCTGTCATGTTAGGTAAGAAAGCCGAAGACATCCTCGTCATCCTCAGTACGCTGAAAAGTGTAAACGGAAGACTGGAGCCCATTCACTCACGTGAAGGATATACGGCTATCGTAGACTATGCTCACACACCTGATGCACTGGAAAATGTACTTAATGCCATCCACGAAGTGCTTAATGGAAAGGGAAAGGTGATTACTGTCTGTGGAGCAGGAGGCAATCGTGACAAGGGGAAACGACCTCTTATGGCTCAGGAAGCCGTGAAACAGAGTGACAAAGTGATTATCACATCCGATAATCCCCGATTCGAGGAACCTCAAGACATTATCAATGACATGCTTGCCGGACTTGACGCCAAGCAAATGAAAAAAGTGCTCAGTATCACTGACCGTCGCGAAGCTATTCGTACGGCTTGTATGATGGCAGAAAAGGGAGATGTCATTCTCATTGCGGGAAAGGGACATGAAGATTATCAAGAAATAAAAGGCGTGAAACATCATTTCGATGACAAAGAAGTGGTCCGCGAAATCTTTGAACTTTAAAACTTACGTGATATGTTGTACTATTTCTTCAGATTCCTCGACCAGTATGATATTCCGGGTTCCCACATGTGGGCCTATATATCCTTCCGTGCTATCATAACACTGATCCTCTCGCTGCTCATCTCAGCGTGGTTCGGAGAGAAGTTCATCAAATGGATGAAGCGCAGGAAGATCTTCGAGACTGAACGCGACCCGGAGATTGATCCCTTTGGTGTTGAGAAGAAAGGTGTGCCTACAATGGGAGGTATCATCATCATTGTTAGCATACTTGTACCTGTTCTGCTATTTGGACGTATTCGAAACATCTATCTCATCTTAATGGTCATCACTACCGTATGGCTGGGATTCCTTGGCTTTCTTGATGACTACATCAAGATATTCCGACGCAACAAGGAAGGTTTGAAGGGAAAATACAAGATTGTAGGCCAGGTAAGCATTGGTTTTATCGTAGGTCTGACACTTTGGCTAAGCCCTGATGTCGTTGTACGGGAGAATGTCAACGTACAACAACAGAACAAGGAAATCGTGGTAAAACATAAAAAAGAAGCGGTGAAATCGTTAAAAACGACCATCCCTTTCATCAAGAACCACAATCTGAACTATTCCGATGTGATGTCCTTCTGCGGGAAGTATAAAGTGGCAGCTGGTTGGGTGGTATTTGTCTTCATCACCATTCTCGTCGTAACCGCAGTCAGCAATGGCGCCAACCTCAATGACGGTATGGATGGTATGTGTGCTGGTAACTCCGCCATTATCGGAGCTGCACTGGGTATTTTGGCCTATGTATCATCGCACATCGGATATGCCTCATATTTCGATATCATGTATATCCCGCATAGTGAGGAACTTGTAGTATTCCTTAGTGCGTTTATCGGTGCCATGGTGGGCTTCTTATGGTATAATGCTTTCCCGGCTCAGGTCTTCATGGGAGATACCGGTTCACTGACCATTGGTGGTATCATCGGAGTCTGTGCTGTGATCATTCATAAGGAGTTACTGCTTCCGATTCTCTGCGGCATCTTCTTCGTAGAGAGTCTGAGTGTGATTATCCAGACACAATGGTTCAAAATACAAAAACGTAAAGGCAAGCGGGTTCGGGTCTTCCGTGCCACGCCCATTCACGATAATTTCCGTAAGCTGGACTCACAGCTTGATGCCACAAGCACCTATCTTCTTAAGGGATGGCCCCACCGTCCTTTCCATGAGTCAAAGATAACCATCCGTTTCTGGATTACATCTATCATCCTAGCAGCCATTGCCATCATGACACTCAAGATGAGGTGAAACATAATAACTTTTAAAGACAGAATAACATATTAACAGATTTCATGAAAAGAATCGTTATACTAGGAGCAGGAGAGAGTGGCGCTGGAGCAGCTATACTCGCAAAGAAAGAAGGATTTGACGTTTTCGTGTCAGACATGTCTAAGATTGCTGACAAGTACAAGAAGATGCTCAATGACCACCATATTGAGTGGGAGGAAGGTCAACATACTGAAGAGAAAATATTGAATGCAGACGAGATCATCAAGAGTCCTGGCATCCCTGAGACTGCACCGATGGTGAGGAAAGCTATTGAAAAGGGTATTCACATCATCAGCGAGATAGAGTTTGCCGGACGCTATACTCATTCTAAGATGATCTGCATAACTGGTTCGAATGGTAAAACCACAACCACATCGCTCATTTATCACATCTTCAAGGATGCCGGCTATGATGCCGGGCTTGCAGGAAATATCGGAAATTCCCTGGCTCTTCAGGTTGCTGAGGATCCGCATGAGTACTATATCATAGAGCTCAGTTCATTTCAGCTCGACAACATGTACGACTTCCGGGCCAATATCGCTATCCTCCTAAACATCACGCCAGACCATCTGGACCGTTACGGTTTCGAGATGCAGAACTATGTTGATGCTAAGATGCGCATCATCCAGAACCAGACGCCACAGGACGCCTTTATCTACTGGAACGATGACCCGATTATCAAACGTGAGTTGGAGAAATACGACATTAAGGCTATCCAATATCCTTTCTCGGAACTAAAAGAGAAAGGCAGTATTGGTTACATCGAGGCAGGACAATACAAGATAGAGAAGCCCGAGCCATTTAATATGGAACAGGAAAGTCTGAGTCTTACAGGCAAGCACAACATCTACAACTCTCTGGCTGCCGGTATCGCTTCGAATGTGGCAGGAATAAAGAAAGAGAATATCCGTAAGAGCCTCAGCGACTTCCCTGGTGTAGAACATCGTTTGGAGAAGGTGTGTACTGTCCGAGGCGTTCAGTATATCAATGACTCCAAGGCTACGAATGTCGATGCTTGCTGGTATGCCCTGGAAGCCATGAAGACAAAGGTCATTCTTATCATCGGTGGAAAGGACAAGGGTAACGACTACGACCCCATCAAGCCTCTAGTGAAGGAGAAATGCTCAGGTATTGTTTATCTGGGAGCCGACAACCAGAAACTGCATGACAACTTCGATGCTCTGGGTATACCCGTACGCGACACCCACTCCATGAAAGACTGCGTGGCAGCCTGCTATGAGATGGCTCAGCCTGGCGAAACTGTCCTGTTAAGCCCCTGCTGCGCTTCTTTTGACCTGTTCAAGAACATGGAGGATCGCGGTGAGCAATTCAAAGAACTGGCAAGAAACTTATGAATATCAAGATAGGAAATCTTTTTAAGGGCGACAAGGTCATCTGGATGGTACTCCTGTTCCTCTGCATGATCAGTATTGTTGAGGTCTTCTCGGCTTCAAGCACACTGACCTATAAGAGCCAGGACTATCTAGGTCCTATCATCGGACATTCGTGGAAGATCCTGGTAGGCGTAGGTACAGCCATTCTCATCTTGAATATTCCCTGCCGTTTCTTCAAGTTGATGACCCCCGCCCTGCTACTGATATCTGGTATCATGCTGTTCTGGGTGCTGTTCTTCGGCGAAAAGACCAACGATGCCGGACGCTGGATCAGTCTGTTCGGACTGAAATTCCAACCTTCGGAGATAGCGAAGGGAACGATGGTGTTGGTCACAGCACAAATCCTCAGTGCCATGCAGCGCGAAGACGGTGCAGACAAACGGGCTTTCAAGTACATCCTCATCATTGTGTTGCCCACCGCCCTGCTCATCGGATTAGAGAACCTCTCTACGGCTGCACTCATTCTCGCTGTCATTTTTCTTATGATGTTCATCGGTCGAGTCCCTTTAACGCAATTAGGAAAACTCATGGGGGCTGGAGTGGCATTTGTCATTCTGATGGTAGGAATGATCTACCTGCTAGGCAGCTTCGAGAGTAATGACACAACGGAGACACAGACGGAAACCATGGTAAACGGTGAGGTCAAGAAGGACACCAAAAAGAGTGGCGGGGTCTTACACCGATTCTCCACATGGAAAGGCCGTATAGACAAACATCTGAGTAAGAAGGATGTTGCTCCGGCTGATTATGATCTGGACAAAGACGCCCAGGTGGCCCATGCCAACATTGCCATCGTTGGGAGTAACATCATTGGTAAAGGTCCAGGTAAGTCTGTAGAACGCGATTTCCTGCCTCAGGCGTTCAGCGACTTTATTTTTGTGATCATCATCGAAGAGCTGGGTATCATCGGCGCAACATTCGTTGTCTTCCTCTATATCGTCCTACTCTACCGGGCAGCTCGTATCGCCAATCGTTGCGAGAACAATTTCCCCGCCTTTTTAGTGATGGGACTGGCCATGATGTTGGTAATACAAGCCACCTTCAACATGCTCGTTGCCGTAGGCATTGCACCTGTAACAGGACAGCCGTTGCCCCTCATCTCACGCGGCGGAACATCGACAATCATCAATTGCGCCTATATCGGAGCGATGTTAAGTGTTAGCCGTTCTGCAAAAAAAAGACCGCAGAATATGACGTTAAACGAAATTTAATTTGTAATTTTGCACCCAATATACAGGAAATGGTATGGAAAAGGAACTAAGAATCATCATTAGCGGAGGCGGTACAGGTGGTCACATCTTCCCCGCTGTCAGCATTGCAAATGCCGTTAAGGCCTTACGCCCCAACAGTAAGATCCTGTTTGTCGGGGCTTTGGGACGTATGGAGATGCAACGCGTTCCCGCTGCGGGCTATGAGATCAAAGGTCTGCCCATCAGGGGCTTTTTCCGTCCATTATGGAAACCGGCAAATATCGGAGTGGCTATTGACTATATCAAAAGTAAATGGCTTGCCAAGAAGATCCTGCGTCAGTTCCGTCCGCAAGTAGCAGTGGGTGTAGGAGGTTATGCAAGTAGTGCCGCCTTGGGTGCTGCCAACAGTCTTGGTATCCCTACCCTGCTTCAGGAGCAGAACAGTTATGCCGGCCTTACCAACAAACAGTTGGCCAAGGATGCCAAGAAGATCTGTGTGGCCTATGAAGGCATGGAGCGCTTCTTCCCAGCAGACAAGATCATGCTCACGGGTAATCCTGTCCGTCAGTCTCTGCTCGAGACCACCATCACCCGCGAAGATGCGGTACGCAGTCTTGGTTTCGATCCTCAGAAGAAGACCGTCCTTATTGTAGGCGGCAGCTTAGGCGCCCGCACCATCAATGAGAGCGTATTGCGCCATCTCGACCTGATTAAGGACAATGATGTACAGTTCTTCTGGCAAACAGGTAAGTACTATTTTGCCAGCATCCAGGAACAACTCTCAACTCTCAACTCTCAGCTCTCAACTCTCAAAGTCACAGACTTCATCACAGATATGGGTGTGGCCTATCAGGCTGCCGATCTGGTCATTAGTCGTGCTGGAGCTGGTAGCATCAGTGAGTTCTGCCTGTTGGGCAAGCCCGTCATCCTTGTTCCCAGCCCTAACGTGGCCGAAGACCATCAGACGAAGAATGCATTGGCTCTGGTCAACAAGGATGCCGCTCTATATGTAAAAGACGCGGAAGCGCCAGACAAACTCCTGCAACTTGCCATCGACACTGTCAATAACGAGGAAAAATTGAAATCCCTTAGTGATAATATCCTCAAGCTTGCACTCCCTGACTCGGCAGACATCATCGCTCAGGAAGTCATCAAACTGGCTGAATCATAGAATATGGAACTAAAAGATATTAAATCTGTCTATTTTGTAGGCGCCGGTGGCATCGGTATGAGTGCTATCGCTCGCTATTTCATCAGAAAAGGTCTCGTCGTCGCAGGCTACGACAAGACCCCATCCGAACTTACTAAAAGACTGGAGATAGAAGGTATGCTCATCCACTATGAAGAGAACCTCGACGAGATTCCCCATGAGTGCAAGAAGAAAGAGACATGCCTTGTGATCTATACTCCTGCTATCCCAGAAAATCATCAGGAACTCCAGTGGTTCCGCAATAACGGCTTTGAGATCCAGAAGCGTGCCCAGGTCTTAGGCGCCCTGACTCAAGAGCATAAAGGCCTCTGTGTGGCAGGTACACACGGCAAGACCACTACATCTACCATGTGTGCCCACATCATGCATCAGGGACACTTGGACTGTAACGCATTCCTTGGCGGCATCTCGAAGAACTATGGTACCAACTATATCCTCTCCGACTCTGATTATGTCGTCATTGAAGCCGATGAGTTCGACCGTTCGTTCCACTGGCTCAGGCCCTGGATGAGCGTCATCACTTCTACAGACCCTGACCATCTGGACATCTATGGCACCAAAGAAGCTTATCTTGAAAGTTTCCGCCATTATACAGAACTCATACAACCCGGTGGTGCCCTGATCATCCACCGTGGTCTCGAGATGAAGAAGAACCTGCAGGATGGTGTGCGGTGCTATGATTACGACCTCAGCGAGGGTGATTTCCATGCTGAGAACATCCGCATCCAGAACGGAACGATCTTCTTTGATTTCATCTCTCCCATAGAATCGGTTAAGAACATCGAGTTAGGACAACCCGTTCCCATCAACATAGAAAACGGTATTGCTGCCATGGCCATGGCTCAGCTCAATGGTTGTACAGCAAGTGAACTGAAATACGGTATGAAGACCTACGGAGGTGTTGACCGTCGTTTTGATTTCAAGATCAAATCCGACAAGATGGTCTTCCTCAGCGACTACGCCCACCATCCGAAGGAAATCTACCAGAGTGCCCGAAGCATCCGTGAGCTCTATCAAGACAAGCACATCACGGCCATCTTCCAGCCTCATCTCTATACCCGTACCCGTGATTTCTATCACGAGTTCGCCGACGCATTAAGCCAACTTGATGAGGTCATTCTTACTGAGATCTACCCAGCCAGAGAACAGCCCATCGAGGGCGTTACATCGCAACTCATCTACGACAACCTGAAGCCAGGTGTCAAGAAAGAGATGATCCGCAAGGCTGAAGTCCTCGACTATGTCAAGAGCCACAACTTCGAGGTTCTCATCGTCCTTGGAGCCGGCGATCTTGACAATGAGGTCCCCCAAATCACCAAGATACTACAGAGCCGATGACATTCAACTGGAAGAAATCCCTCATTATCGTATTCGATATCGCCATTGCGGCCTATCTGGTACTGGCCATCACAGCGTTCAACAAACCCGCTGAGAAGGCTACCGTATGCAGTGAGGTCAAAATAGATATTGAGAACGATATCATGGATGGCTTCCTGAATGCAAAAGCTATCAAGACGATTTTGGAGAAAGTGCATCTCTACCCGCTGGGCCGTCCCATGGCCGAAGTCAGTGCCCGTGAGATTGAGGAAACGCTGCGGAAGAATCCTTTTATCGAGATGGCAGAATGTCATAAGACCCAAAGTGGTCATGTCTGCATCCGTCTGAAACAGCGTATGCCCGTCGTTCATGTCATGGCAGACAACAACGAGAACTATTACGTTGACACCAATGGTGGTATCATGCCGGAAACCCGTGTAGCCTCCGACAACATTATCGCCACAGGACACATCAGCAAGAAATACGCTCAGAAATATCTTGCCCCTATGGTGAACATTATTATCCAAGATAAGTTCTGGCAAAGTCAGATTGAACAGATCAACGTTCTCAATGACGGTTCCATGGAGATTGTCCCACGTGTCGGTGAGCATATCGTCTGTCTCGGTGCTCCCTCCAATATCGAGAAGAAACTGGAACGTTTGCGCAAATTTTATCAATATGGACTCAATCAGGCCGGTTGGAATAAATACGCATACATCAATATAGAGTTCGACAACCAGATAATTTGTAAAAAGAAGTGAAAAATGATTAGAGAATATGGCAGCAAAGGAATTTATCGTAGCAATTGAACTCGGCTCATCAAAGATGACCGGTATCGCAGGTCAGAAGAACCTCGATGGTAGCATCACCGTACTCGCCGTGGTGAAAGAGGACTCTTCTTCTTTTATCCGCAAAGGGTACGTCTATAACATTGACAAAACCGCTCAGTGTCTGACCAACATCATCAAGAAGCTGGAGACACAACTCAAAGCCGAAATTCTTCAGGTATATGTAGGTGTTGGCGGACAATCTATCCGCAGTGTCAAGAACGTGGTGACGAAAGACTTGCCTGCGGAAACTCGTGTCACCCAAGATATGGTTATCGAACTGATGGATGCCAACCGTAATATGAAGTATCAGGATCAGGAGATTCTCGATGCTGCCACACAGGAGTATCGCGTTGACACTCAGCTGCAAATAGACCCCGTAGGCATTCAGGCCAGTCATCTCGAAGGCAATTTCCTGAATATCCTGGGGCGCAAGGCCTTCTACCGTAACCTGAACAAGTGTTTCGAAGTTGCGGGCATCAATGTAGCCGAAATGTTCCTTGCACCACTGGCACTCGCTGACAGCGTACTTACCGAAGCGGAAAAACGTTCTGGTTGTGCCCTCGTCGATATCGGAGCTGATACCACTACCGTATCCGTCTACAGTAAGAACATCCTGCGCCATCTCGCTGTGATTCCCCTGGGTAGCAACAACATTACCAAGGACATCGCCACCCTGCAGATGGAAGAGAGCGATGCCGAGAAGATGAAGTTGAAATACGGTTCAGCTTTCACTGACAACAACGACATCGACAACAATATGAAATATTCCATCGATGCAGAGCGTCAGGTGGAAAGCCGCAAATTCATCGAAATTGTCGAGGGCAGACTCGAAGAGATCATTGAGAATGTATGGTACCAGATACCTTCTGATTACTACGACAAGCTCCTTGGTGGTATCATCCTGACGGGTGGCGGCTCCAACATGAACAATATCGAACAGGCCTTCATCAACCACACCCATGTTGACAAGATCCGCACTGCCAAGTTTGTCACCCAGACCGTGACCTCCACAAACGAGGACATCAAGTCTAGAAACGGTATGATGAACACCGTCCTCGGCCTGTTGGCAAAAGGTGACCTCAATTGTGCCGGCAGCGAGATTGATCCCAACGGCGACCTGTTCAGCACGAAGAAGGAACAGGTGGTTCACCCCACCGCCGACCAGCGACCAGCCCGTCAGGTAGGTGATATCCCTGCCGGTGTCGTACGAACCCCCAGCGAGATTCAGAAGGCAGAGGAAGAGCGCCGTCGCCAGCAGGAGGAAGAAGAACGCATCCGCCAGGAGGAAGAACAGAAACGCCTGGAGGAAGAAGAACGTATCCGCAAGGAGAACAGCAAATGGAATAAATTCAAGAAAGGCGCTGCGAAATTTATTAAAGGCATTGTTGAAGAAGAGTAATTTTTAGAGTTTAGAGTTATGGCAGACAATAATATTAACATTGATATCCTGGACTTCGGTGCACCGGAGAAGGATCACAGCATTATCAAGGTCGTCGGTGTAGGCGGCGGTGGCGGCAATGCCGTTAATCACATGTATCGCGAGGGCATCCATGATGTCACCTTCGTGCTTTGCAATACCGATAATCAGGCGTTGAACGATTCACCCGTTCCCGTGCATCTGCAGTTGGGTAAGGAAGGACTCGGTGCTGGTAACAAGCCCGAGAAAGCCCGTCTGGCAGCAGAAGAGAGTATTGAAGACATCAAGAACATGCTTAACGATGGTACCCGCATGGCCTTTATCACGGCTGGTATGGGAGGTGGTACAGGAACTGGCGCCGCACCCGTCATTGCCCGGGTCTCTAAGGAACTGGGTATTCTCACCGTGGGTATTGTCACCATTCCCTTCCGTTTCGAGGGCGACCGTAAGATCGACCAGGCCCTCGACGGTGTCGAGGAGATGAACAAGCACGTCGACGCCCTATTGGTCATCAACAATGAGCGCCTCCGTGAGATCTATCCCGAACTCTCCGTCCTCGATGCTTTCGGCAAGGCTGACGACACGCTGTCCGTAGCCGCAAAGTCCATCGCTGAGATCATCACCGTCCACGGACTCATCAACCTCGACTTCAACGATGTGAAGACGGTCTTGAAGGACGGAGGCGTTGCGATTATGTCCACAGGTTATGGCGAAGGCGAAGGCCGCGTCAAGAAAGCTATTGAGGATGCTCTGAACTCGCCCCTGCTGAATGACAACGACATCTTCAACTCGAAGAAGATCCTGCTCAGCATCTCGTTTGCTGGATCAAAGGACGGTCAGCAGTCGCTCATGATGGAGGAGATGAATGACGTCAACGACTTCATGGCGAAGTTCGGCAACGACTTCGAAATTAAATGGGGTCTGGCTACCGATCCGGAACTGGGCAAGAAGGTGAAGGTCACCATTCTGGCCACTGGCTTCGGCATCGAGAACGTCGACGGTATGAACGGTCACCTGAAGAAGCACACTCAGGACGACATCAACCGCATCGCCGAGGAGCAGGCAAAGGCCGTAGAGCGTCAGGACCGTCGTAACCGTTACTATGGTGGCGACAGTACCGCCAAGCGCTATAAGCGTCGTCCTAACATCTATCTGTTCCGTCCTGAGGACCTGGACAACGACGATGTCATCTCCGCTGTGGAGTCGACGCCCACCTATAAGCGCACCCGTGAGATTCTCGACAGCATCAACTCGCAGGCTACAGGCGATATTGTGGAAGAAGAACCCATCACAGCCCCCAACGACGAACCCGTACAGGGCACCATCAAGTTCTTCTCGTAAGACAGAACCCCTCAATCAAGTTCCTATTCATAATAGTCACGTCTTTGACAGGCGTGACTATTCATTTTCCAGGCGTCCCGATTTTATCAATTGAGGATTGTCGCTATTTATAATATAGGGTTGTGCAGAACCTTTGATGTTGAAGGTCAGTACAGCTTTATCAGTTGTGACATCAAGTGAGCACGGTGCGCCCTCAATTAACGGAAGGCAACTGTTGCTACCAACGGGGAAACCACAACAGACGGGAATATCCATATCGTGCAGATGAGCAATCAACATCTGTTCTACGCTGCCATATTGAAGGTCAAACCTGATAGAGGTGAACATACCGAATATAATACCCTTCACTCTTTCAAAATCAAGTTGCAGACGCAGCATATAGAATAACCGGTCGATGGCATGCAACGATTCCTCCACTTCTTCGATAAAGAGAATGATGTCTTGTTTTGATGATATATGATATTCGGTTCCTGCTATCGTGGAATAACTTGAAAGGTTACCCCCTATCAGCACGCCTTCTGCATGACCACATCGGTTATAGGCATTGCCTGGTATTTTGTATTGCGGCAGTGTTCCAAAAAGAATATTACGGATGATGGTGGTTGCAGGTTCCTGACAACTTGCTATCTGGAACGCCATAGGACCATGTATACACATCGTCCCTGAGCCAGCGATGGCATAGAGCAAAGTCGTGATATCACCATGACCTATCAGCCATTTGGGATGTTGACGATATGATTCTATCGGAATGCGATTCAGCAGATGAATGGAACCATAACCGCCACGAGAGCAGACAATGGCCTTGATGCTATCGTCTTCAAGTGCCCACAGCAGGTCGGCAGCACGTTCGTCAGCTGTTCCTGCATAGGCATCGACATTCAGACTGGTGGTGTGAGGACCTATGACGGGTACTAAGCCCCATCCCCTGATAATTTCCGCGGCTTGCAAAATAGCCTCTTCCGGCACCCAATAAGCAGGAGACACAAGGGCCACTTTGTCTCCTTCACATAAAAATGGGGGTTGAATTTTTTTTTTCCTTGATACATCATTTTGTTGTGCAAAGGTACTAATTTCTGTTCATAAAAGCTTGAAATTTCAGCCCAAGGGGAGTGTAGATTTTAAAATTTTGTAAATTCTAAAACGTTTTTGTAAATTCTAAAACTCGAAATAATACGATTATGACAAATAATGCTTAACTTTGCGGCGTAAAAACAAAAACTATGTACGAATACGAAGGACTTAACAATGTTCTCTACACGATGCTTTACGGAGCAGCGGCAATGGCGGCAATCATAGTGGGGCTATATCTGCTGCTGCGTCGCCATAATGCTATCGCACCCGAAATTTCCTCTCCGAAGTTACTGCGCTGGTGGGCTGCAGCCTTTCTGTTTGCAACAGCGGCGAGCCATGTATGGTGGACGATACTAGGTACAGTGTGGTTGGTTGACGACCGGTTGGTGCGTAACATCATCAACCTGTCGCTGGACCGCTTGACATTCATGCCGTTGATGATGGTGATGCTGCTGCGTATGTTGCAAGATCGTAAAAGGAAGATATGGCCCATTATCGTAGCGTTGATGCCCCTGGTGGGAATTGCCGTCTGGGGCATCGCCAACCACGACGAAAGGGCTGAAATCGCCATAGAGAACTACATGCGCCTAGTGTGCATCTCCTTCATTATATATTATGTACGCGCCTTGTGGCAATACAACCGCTGGCTGCATGACAATTTCGCCGACCTACAGCATAAGGAAGTATGGCAGAGCCTTGTGTTCATCGCCTGCATCCTGTTTGTATACAGTGCCTACACATGGCTCTTCAAGGGCATGTCTTCCGAATTCCTTGTCCAGGTGAACACCTTCATCATCATCGGTTTCATACTTTGGCGCGTAGAGACGCTGCAAACGTTGGAGGCCTATGAGGATTCCAAGGCCACTGCCAATATACCAGACAACATCGGCACACTGCTCAAGGAACACTGCGAAGACACGCAACTCTATCTCCAGCATGACCTCACCTTGCAGCAACTTTCCCTCACCATCGGGACTAACCGTACTTATCTGGGCGCATACTTCACCCAACAAGGCATCACCTATAATGCATATATCAATCGCCTTCGTATAGAGCATTTCGTCCGCCTCTACAATGAGACCAAAGACTCGACACAGCCCATTACCGCAAAGAAACTCGCCCAAAAGAGCGGGTTCCGTAGTTACATCACTTTCAGTTCAGCCTTTAAACTCTACATGGGAACGACTGTCACTAAATGGATGAAAAATATCACATGAGGGTTTCTGGAACCACAGGCATGGCACCGTTTTGGGTGCAGACGAAAGCACTGACGGCGACGGCTGTCTTGTGGGCTTCCTGAACAGGTATGCCATTGATGATGTAGGCACAGAATGATCCTGAATCAGGGTGTTTCTGGCGAGTATGCTTTCACCAATGACTTCATGCAGTGTTATACTGAAACCGGTGGCGGTTTCTTCAAGATTCCTGAGGATCAGGTCACCTTGTCAGAAGGTGTCTTGGAGCAGAATCCTGGCTGGGGCGATGGAACGAACTGGGCTAAGGGCGAGCTACCTTATAAGTTCAAATAAATAAGGTCATCCCCCTCGCAATCGCGAGGGGATTTGTTTTGTGAATCACAGGGACGGCCTTGTGATGGATAATTAAAGTTTGGGGACAATTGACGTTTTTGGGGACAACTATTTGATAAGGTTTCTTTGTAAAAAGTTCAGAATCTCGATGGAAAATCTTAATTTTGCACTAAAAAATTAAGGTTTAGAGACACATGACAGGAAATGCCATAGTGATAACAGCAGTGTTTTTCGCGTTTCTGGTAGCTGTTGCTATCAGTATCTGCATCACGTATAGAAAGACCAACCGCGTTTTGAAAGATAATGACCATTTAGCAAACGTCGTCGAGAATCTCAAAGAGGAATCGGAAGAACATCAAAAGACCCTTGATGAACTCAAGGAGCAATTGAGAACAAAAGACCATGTGCTAAAACTACAGGTAGAGACAGAATCATTGCGTGAGAACATCAAAGACACGAAGGACATGACCGATGACGAACTCCGGGCGTGGATTGAGGTGCAGATGATGGAAAGCCGTATGTTCTGCGACCCTGAACTGGATGTGAAGACGATGGCTCAGAAGTTGGGCCTGACGCAGAAGAAGATCAAACAGTTGCTGAAAGACAGTAAGAAATACGATCGTCTCTACGATTATCTGACGGAGAAACGCGTTCTTTACGCCTGTGAACTGATTAAGGAGAACCCGAATTGGTCGATGGAAGCTGTGAGCAAGGAGGCCGGTTTCGTCTCCCGCACCACCTTCCAGACCGAGTTCAAGAAGCATATAGGCGTCACACCGGCTCAATACCGCCAGCACACCCAGACAGAAGTGGTGCGTGCTAAATGAGCACACGACGCATAGACCAGCCGAAAGCTATCTGGCCGGCGATGGCAATGAGGTCGATAAGCAGAATCGACAGGAAGGGGGCGAGCATGATGGGGAGGATGATCATCGTCACCATGTGGCCCACCATCAGGATACCCACCCACTGCAGCCAGCCGCGATAGAAGAAGGCGATGGCGAAGCCGAGCGGCAGAAAAGCTAACGGGTTGGCGATTGCCAGTACCAGGTCGATGATCGAATCAGACGCTATGAACGTGATGTTACCAGCCATGTCGAGTACGATGAGAATCCACCAGAGCGTCGTAAACGGACGGCGCAGCGGTTTCATGCCCACCATCATGCCGTAGTAGAGGATGAGGTCGCCAATCAGGAATACGATACTACGGGGTATCTCCATTCCATGGCTTTCTATCCAATTAAAAATAGTATTTTCCGTACTTACTGCCTGCGCCACGAAGAGCACAAAACCCAGTTCGATGAGCCAACGGGGCATACCGCTGTCCACCTTATTAATATATATAGACCGTTTCTTTGCATTGGCCTTCATCTGGGCCGATTCACTTAATGCCTGATATTCCATAATTCTATGTTTATTTTTTGTAACATGGTGCAAAGATACACAAAAACTATAACTTAACATACCTTTTAAGAACAAAAATCATTCTAAAATAAAATTTTGGGGACACAACGTCTTTCTGGGGACAACTACTTTTGAGAAATATCGAATAATTTGTTTTATTAACGCATGAAATAAGTATATTTGCATCAGATAATTAGTTTTTTAGTTTTTAAGACTAACAGTATTAACTTAACATGTCATTTACATTTATGTGTTTGACAAACGGAATTATAACAAGATGAATAAGTATTTCTACTACGTGCTTTCAGCCATCTTCGTGATGGGTCTGGGCATGGGCATCGCATCGTGTAGCGATGACGACAAGAACAGCAGTGATAATCCTGGCGGCGGTGGCGACAACGAGCAGACCGAAGCCCAGTACGAACAGCAGCAGCTGGGTTGGACGCTCATCACCCAGCTGACCGATGAGCGCAAGGCTCCCGAGGATTGGGAGACTAAGACCTTCGAGCCGACGATAGGGTCTGCCGTGGAGGGTGATCCCTATGATCCCTACACCCGTGTGGTGGCTACGAACACGATGGAGTCGGCTGCTGCCCGTTTCGCCGAGCTGGCCGACAATCCCCCGGGATTCAACGAGACCACTATAGGCTTCAACTATTCC
>JAEEGH010003591.1_pt1 | contig 40590 bp, 33 predicted proteins | sample 9134181 | NCBI WGS metagenome assembly JAEEGH01 (sample SAMN16246544, study PRJNA631951) | gut metagenome | biome: gut microbiome; feature: rumen; material: DP-attached | host: Bos | place: Iran: Karaj | collected 2018-10 | reverse complement strand
AGGGTTATTCCAACGGCCCGGTCTGCGAGAAACTGTGGACCGACTGGGCCGCCGATCCCGACTATGCGGGAGACTACCGCCGCGTCGGCTCCATCTGCGACCGTCTCGTGGAGATTCCGGACTATCCGGGCGACAAGGCCAAGGAAGTGGAGAACACGAATCTGTACGCGAAGAAGTATGCCGGTGTCGAGGCCTGGAACGAAGACCATTCTTCCCGCTACCTCAGTTATGCCGTGTACTATGGCAGTGAAAACAACCGCCAGAGGGGTCTGACGCAGTCCCTCGTCTGGCTCCGCTTCGCGGACGTTCTCCTGATGCACTCCGAACTCACCGACGGCAAGACCATCTACAATGGCAAAAGTGGCCTCAACGCCGTGCGCCAGCGCGCCGGTCTGCCGGACATCGGCTACAGCCTTGCGAACCTGAAGAAGGAGCGCCGTTATGAACTTTGCTTCGAGGCGATCCGCTGGAACGACCTGCGCCGTTGGGGAGACGTCTCCGAAATCGTGAAGAACCAGGTGGGTAACAAGATCCTGAACGAGAAGTATACGGGTGAATACAAATTCACCGTTGACTTCATGCAGCGCTACCAGGCCACCGAAGGCGGCTTCTTCAAGATTCCCGAGGACCAGGTGACCCTGTCCGAAGGCGTCCTGGAGCAGAACCCCGGCTGGGGTGATGGCACGACTTGGGCAAAGGGTGACCTCCCTTATTTCAAGTAGTTCCCGTTAACCCGTTATGTGTATGAGGGCCGCTCCTTCCAGGGCGGCCCTTTTCGTGTCTCTGACAAGCAGGTCAATACTTCACCTTGCTCAGGAACAGCGCATGCCCGGGCACCGACTCCCCGGCATCTCCCCGCGTCCCCGTCTCGATGAGTTCCTTCACCCATGCCGGATCATGCTTCCCGCGACCTACCTCGATCAATGTCCCCACGATAGCCCGGACCATGTTCCGGAGGAAGCGGTCTGCGCTGACCCGGAAATACCAGTAATCGGATTCCCTCGCTTCGCCCGGAATGACTGTGTAAAGGGTAGGGGTGTACGGTTTCCAGAAGGCTTCGGTGATGGTGCAGATGGAGGTTTTGTTCGCGCCGCCGACCTTTTCGAAACAGGAAAAGTCATGGGTCCCGAGGAGGTACTGACAGGCTTCGTTCATCGCTTTGAAATCAAGGCCGGGAAAGCCGCACTGCCAGGAATAGGCGGCCACGAAAGGGTCTTTTTTCCGGTGGATGAAGTAGGTATAGGAACGCTGCGTCGCGCTGAAGCGGGCGTGAAAGTCGTCAGTGGCCGGAAGGACCGCATGGACCACGACCGAGCGGGGCAGGATGGCATTTAATTTGTAGCAAAAATCGGATGCCTCAAACGGAAGGTTTCCTGTCAGGTCGAAATGGCAGACGTAGTCTGCGGCGTGGACGCCGGTGTCCGTCCGGCCTGCGCCTGTGACCGGAACGGGACCGCCGCAGAGTCTGGCGAGGGCTTCCTCCAGGCACTGCTGCACGGAAGGGGAGGAAGGCTGGATCTGCCAGCCGCAGAAAGCGGAACCGTCGTAGGAGAGGCTGAGGATATAACGCATATGCAAATGTAACAAAATATATGGAAAGCGTAAACATCAAGGAACTGAACGAACGCATCCAACGGGAGAGTTCTTTCGTGGACCTCCTCACCCTGGAAATGGGCAAGGTCATCGTGGGGCAGAAAGCCCTCGTGGACAATCTCCTCATCGGCCTTCTCTCCGGCGGCCACATCCTGCTGGAAGGCGTGCCCGGACTGGCGAAGACCCTCGCTATCAACACCCTGGCCCAGGCCGTCGATGCCAAGTTCAACCGCATCCAGTTCACTCCGGACCTCCTCCCGGCCGACGTCGTCGGCACCCTCGTCTATTCCCAGAAGAAGGAGGACTTCGAAGTCCACAAGGGCCCCATCTTCGCGAACTTCGTCCTCGCCGATGAAATCAACCGTTCCCCGGCGAAGGTCCAGTCCGCCCTGCTGGAGGCGATGCAGGAGCACCAGGTCACCATCGGCGAGGAGACCTACAGACTTCCCGAGCCGTTCCTGGTGATGGCCACCCAGAACCCTATCGAGCAGGAAGGCACCTATCCGCTCCCGGAGGCCCAGGTGGACCGTTTCATGCTGAAGGTCGTCGTGAGTTATCCCAAGAAGGACGAGGAGCGGCAGATCATCCGGATGAACAACAGCGGCACCTTCCCGAAGGCCGACGCCGTCGTGAAGCCCGCGGACATCCTCCGGGCCCGCGAGGTCGTCCGTGACGTGTACATGGACGAGAAGATCGAGCGCTACATCGTGGACATCGTCTATGCCACCCGTACTCCGGAAGAATACGGCCTGAAGGGTCTCAAGGACCTCATTTCCTATGGCGCCTCCCCGCGTGCGTCCATCTCCCTCGCCCTGGCGGCGAAGGCCTACGCCTTTATCAAGCGCCGCGGCTACGTGATCCCGGAGGATGTCCGCGCCGTGTGCAACGAGGTGCTCCGCCACCGTATCGGCCTTACCTACGAAGCCGAGGCGGAGAACGTGACCACCGAGCAGATCATCGAGAAGATCATCAACGCCGTCATCGTTCCGTAAACCATGACACCCCAGGAACTGCTCAAGCGCGTCCGCAAGATCGAGATCAAGACGAAAGCCTTGTCCCACCAGATCTTCGCCGGTGAATACCATTCGGCCTTCAAGGGTCGTGGAATGGCGTTCAGCGAGGTGCGCGAGTACCAGTACGGGGATGACGTGCGGAATATGGACTGGAACGTGACGGCCCGGATGAGCGCGCCGTACGTGAAGGTGTTCGAGGAGGAACGGGAGCTGACCGTGGTCCTGCTGATCGACATCAGCCGTTCCGGCCTTTTCGGTACGGTGGGAGAGACCAAGCGCGAGCTGGTGGCCGAGATTGCCGCCACCCTGGCTTTCTCCGCGATGCTCAACAATGACAAAGTGGGCGCCCTCTTCTTCAGTGACACCGTGGAGAAGTTCATCCCGCCCAAGAAAGGACGCAGCCACCTCCTGCACATCATCCGCGAGATTCTGGAATACACTCCCGAGCACGACGGAACAGACATCGGCGAGGCCCTACGCTATCTGACGAACGCCATCAAACGCCGCTGCACCGCATTCGTACTCAGCGACATGCTGGACGTGGACGAGAACGGTGCCCCGCGGTACGAGGACGCCTTGAAAGTGGCCGTGAACCGACACGACATTTCCGTCATCCGCGTTTACGATCCCCGCGAACGGACCATCCCGGACGTGGGCCTTGTCCATGTCAAGGACTCCGAGACGGGCCGGGGCGCGTGGGTGAACACATCCTCCCGGAGCACCCGTGCCGCCTATGAGAAATGGTTCCGGACCGCGTCGGAAAGTGCCGCGAAGCTGTTCAACCGTTACCAGGTGGACAGCGTGGATACCGCCACGGACGAGGATTACGTCAAGAACCTGATTTCCCTTTTCCATAAGCGATGAAAGGAAATTGCCTCATAGCCGCCCTCTTCCTGACCGTTGCGACCGCATCGGCCCAGGATGCTTGGCGTGACACCACCGCGACGGATTCCGGCGGAAGGGTCATCCTCAAGGAGGGCTCCTTCATCAAGCCGGTAACTCCGCGAGACTCCATACTCGTGGCGGACCGTCTGCTTTACGGATTCGAGCTGGACAATGTCCCTGACAGCACCGTGCTGGCTTTCCCGCAGGTGGCGAATCCGTTCATGCAGGATGTCCTGGCCCTGCCGATGTGGCAGGTGGACACTGTGAAAGTTCAGAAGATCAAGGCGGACAACAGCCGCCTCCTGAACATCCGCGCCGCGATTTCCATCCAGCCTTTCGAGGAGGGGACCTACGAGCTTCCGCCTCTGTTCGTCCAGCGGATCCACCCGGACGGAACCGTGGACACCCTCCAGTTCGACCGGCAGACCATCCAGGTGTTCACGATGCCGGTGGATACGGCCACCTACATTCCGCACGACTTGCGGAAACAGGCGGGATATCCCTTGACGGCATCGGAGGTAATGCCCTGGCTGATGGGCTTCTGGGCTTTGGCATTGCTGGTTATCGGCTTGATCGCCTGGCTCCGCAGCCGCCGCCGGAATGCCGATGGCCCCGCTTTCCGGGAGCCCGCGCACATTACGGCGCTCCGTAAGTTGGACAAATACCGCGGTGACAAGTTCTGGGCACCCGACAAGCAGAAGCAGTTCTACTCCGGTGTGACTGATGCCCTCCGCGAATATATCGTTTCCCGCTACGGTGTAGGTGCCATGGAAATGACCACTGCCGAAATCTTCGAAGGCCTTCGCGGGACCGACATTCCCGTGGATCTGTACGAAGAGATGAAAGAGCTCTTCGAGCGTGCCGACTTCGTGAAGTTCGCGAAGTTTGTCGCCACGCCCGAGGAGAATGCGACCGTGCTTCCGCAGGCCGTCCGCTTCGTGACCTCGACTTACCAGACGCAGGTGGAGGAAGAAGCTGCTGCCGAAGCGGAGGAAGAAGAGGCGCCGAAGCCGGCGGCCCATGTCGAGAAGGATGAAGATTATATGCCCAAGTAGCCTATGTATTTCGAGTATCCCTATCTGCTTTGGCTGCTGGTACTTCCGGTCCTTCTCCTGGCGCTGTATCTGTTCCGGGAGCTGAAAGAGCGCCGTCCGCATCTCCGCGTGTCCACCGTGACGCCGTGGGTGACGGGTGGAAAGTCTGTGCTGGGTATCATCCGGCACTTGCCCGAAGCTTTGCGTCTCGCGGCCCTGTGCCTGCTTGTCATCTGTATCGCCCGTCCCCGTTCCAAGAGCCAGATGGAGAAGGTGGATACCGAAGGCATCGACATCATGCTTGCGGTGGACGTGTCCACGAGTATGCTGGCCCGGGATTTCAAGCCGGACCGCCTGTCCGCCGCCAAGGACATTTCCATCGAATTCATCGCCCAGCGCCCCACGGACCGGATGGGCATCGTGGTGTTCGCGGGTGAGAGTTATACCCAGTGTCCCCTCACGACCGACCGGGCCACCCTCATCAACCTGATGAAGGAGGTCCAGACCGACCTGATCGAGGACGGCACGGCCATCGGCAACGGCCTTGCGACCGCCGTGGCGCGGATGAAGGATTCGGACGCCAAGAGCCGGGTGGTCATCCTCCTTACCGACGGTGTGAACAACCGGGGCGAGGTCGATCCGGCAATGGCCGCCGAGATTGCCAAGACCTACGGGGTCCGCGTCTATACCATCGGCGTGGGCCGGGAAGGGGAGGCCCCGTACCCGGTCATGACCCCCTGGGGACCGGATGTGCAGAACATGAAGGTCGAAATCGACGAACCCCTCCTGAAGCAGATTGCGGCGGAGACCGGAGGCAAGTATTTCCGGGCCGACGACAACACCAAACTGGCGGAGATCTACAGCGAGATCGGCCGGATGGAGAAGACCCGCACGACCGTGGACAGTTTCCCGGTTTACAAGGACCTGTTCCCGAAATATGCCGTCTGGGCGCTTGTGTGCCTGCTGCTGGAGATCCTGATTCGCGCCCTTTTGAGAAGATTGCCTTGACATGTTGATTTTCGCTCAATATCGGTATCTGTACCTGCTTCTGCTGGTTCCGCTGCTGCTCGTCGGCTACGGGATCTGGCGTACCCTGCGTGCGCGGCGGGTGCGGAAATTCGGCGACGAGGCCCTTGTGAAGGCCCTGATGCCGTCGTGGTCCGGTTCCAAGGGCTGGGTCCGGATGGTGCTCTTCTCCCTGGCGTTCGCGTTCTTCGTGCTGGGCCTGGCCCGGCCTCAGATCGGCGCCCGGCTGTCCGAGCGCACCACCCGCGGTGCAGAGATCGTCATCTGCCTGGACGTGTCCAATTCGATGCTGGCGGAGGATTACTCCCCGAACCGGCTGGACCGCGCCAAACTGGCGATTTCCCGCTTGACGGACAAGCTGAAGGACGACCGTATCGGCCTCATCCTGTTCGCAGGCTCGTCTTTTGTCCAGCTGCCGGTGACGACGGACTATGTGTCGGCCAAGATGTTCCTCGGCAGCATCGACACCGGGTCGGTGCCGGTCCAGGGTACCGCGATGGGAGATGCCATTTTCACGGGCATCCGTAGTTTCAGCGCCCAGAGCGAAAAGAGCCGGGTGATCATTGTCATTTCCGACGGTGAGAATCATGAGGATGATCCCGTCGCCGCCGCGAAGGAAGCCGCTGAGAACGGCATACGGGTATATACCGTCGGCGTGGGCTCTTCCGAGGGCCAGCCGATTCCTTTCGAAGGCGGTTTGTTGAAAGACAAGGACGGTGAGATTGTCGTTACCAAACTGGATGAGGATATGCTCCGGAAGGTCGCCAAGGCCGGAAACGGGGCCTATGTCCATGCGGGGAACGATGAATTCGGCCTGAACCCCATCATCGACGACATCCGCCGGATGGAGGATGAGGAGTTCGGTTCCATCGTGTTCGAGGAGTACGACGAACAGTTCATGTATTTCTTCGGTATCGCACTGGCGCTGTTCGTGATTGAAATGCTCATCGGCGAGCGCCGTCCGAAGAAAAAATGGTTTGACCAATGAGGAAGTTTTTGACGATCATATGCCTGTTGCTGAGCGTTTCGGCCTTTGCACAGGTGGACAAGAAGGATGTCCGCCGGGGCAACCGTCAGTTCGCCAAGGCGAAATACGGCGATGCCGACATCAGCTACCGCAAGGGACTTAATGCCGACAGCACTTCCGTCGCGGCGGCCTATGACCTGGGCAACAACCTGTACCGTCAGGGCAACTACGCGGAGGCAGGGAAGTTCTATCAGCAGGCGTTGCGGCATGTTCCCGAGACGCGGAGCTTGAAGAAGCAGAACGCCCAGGGGTTCGATACTTTCTTCAACCTGGGTGACGCCGCCCTGCAGCAGAAGCAGTACCGGGCGGCGATGGAGGCTTTCGTTCAGGCGCTCATCATCGATCCGGACAACCTGGAGGCGAAAGAGAACTATGTCTATGCCCGGAAGATGCTGGAAAACAATCCGGACGGTGGCGGGAATGACAATCAGGATCAGAACCAAGACCAGAACCAGGACCAGCAGAACCAGGATCAGAACCAAGACCAGAATCAAGACCAGCAGAATCAGGATCAGAACCAGGACCAGGACAAGCAGGACCAGGAGCAGCAGCAGAAACCTTACAACGGTTCCGAGATTTCGCCCCAGCAGGCCCAGCAGATGCTCCAGGCCATCCAGGCCAAGGAGAAGGAGACCCAGGACAAGGTGAACAAGGAAAAGGCGGCCGTACTGAAGTCCCGCCAGAAAGAGAAGAATTGGTAGTCGCGTTATGAAAAGATGGATCGCAGCCTTCGTGGCGTTGTGCATGGCTTTTACCGGATGGGCCCAATCGACCATCCGGGTGGATGTGCATAATATCGTGGAATTGTCGGAACGCTTCAATGTCGTCTTCGTCGTGGACGGCGAACATGCCCCTTCGGAGTTCCAATGGAGCCCCGGTGACGATTTCAACCTTGTCTGGGGGCCCCAGAAGGGTACTTCCACCAGCGTCTCCATCGTGAATGGGAAGACCACCCGTTCATCGCAGACTTCCTACACTTACATCCTGCAGGCCAAGAAGACCGGAACGTTTACCTTTGCGCCGGCGACCGCCACGGTCAAGGGCGAGCAGATCCGTTCCCGGTCCGTCCAGATCACCGTCGTGGAAGGCAATGACAGCGCCGCCGCCCAGGCGCAGGGTCAGGGACAGGGAAGTTCCTCCCAGGGCAATGCGCAGCAAGGTTCCCGTCCGTCCGCATCGGCGGATACCGGCGAACTGTTCATGCGGCTCAACCTCAGTAAGCGGGAAGCCATGGTGGGAGAGCCGATTACGGCCACGCTCAAGATTTACCAGCGGGCCAACCTGACGGGTTTCGAGGATGCCAAGTTCCCGAAGTTCAACGGCTTCTGGAGCCAGGAAGTGGATACGCCGCAGACGATTGACTTCCAACGGGAACAGGTGGGTGACAAGATGTACAATGCGGCCGTCCTGCGCCGTTGGGTGCTGATTCCGCAGAAGGCGGGCACCCTGACCATCGACCCGTCTGAGATTGTCTGTCTCGTGAACGTCCGCACCCAGCGGCCCCGGACCGGTTCCATCTTCGACGATTTCTTTGAGAATGACTATGTGACGCAGCGGCAGCGGGTTTCGACACCGGCCGTGAATGTCAAGGTGGCCGCCCTTCCGGGCGGTGCCCCGGCCGGATTCTCCGGCGCCGTGGGCGAGTATTCCGTGAGTGCGAAACTGAGCAAGGATGCCTTGAAGACGCACGATGCGGCGTCCCTCATCGTCACGGTCACAGGCAAGGGCAATGTCTCCTTGGTAGAGGCCCCGAAACTGGATTTTCCGCCGGATTTCGAGGTTTACGATGTGAAAACCACCTCATCGACGGACAAGAGCGGGACCAATGGTTCCAAAACTTTCGAGTATCCGTTCATTCCGCGCAGTCCGGGCGACTTCACTTTGCCGCCGGTCCGTTTCGCCTATTATGACGTGAAGGGCCACCGGTATGCTACGGCTTCCACGGATTCGCTGCGCCTTTCCGTGGAACGGAGCGCCGGCAGCGCCTCCCAGCCTTCCCAGGACGGTGCCGGCACCTTGACGGTGGACCGCAAGGGTGTGAAGAACCTGGGCGAGGATATCCGTTTCATCAAGACGAAGACCTCTCTCTCCGAGGACAAGGGCTTCTTTGTGGGGAAACCGGCTTATTGGATCCTGGTTGCCCTTCTGATCCTGGCCGCCGCTGCCGTCTGGCTGTCCCTGCGGAAGCTGGCCGCCCGCCGCGCCGACGTGGCCGGCAGCCGCAACCGCAAGGCTACCCGCCAGGCGCTGAAGCGTCTCAAGCTGGCTGGTGACTTCCTGGGCAAGAATCTCTATACGGCCTTCTATGAGGAACTGCACCGCGCCTTGATCGGCTTTGTGGCCGATAAACTGACGATGGACATGGCCGACCAGAGCAAGGAGAATATCGCCGCCGCTTTGGCAGAGCGGGGTGTCGCCCCTGAGACGGTCACCGCCTTCACCGACCTCCTGGACGCCTGCGAATACGCCCGCTATGCGCCGGATGCCGGTCATGATGCGATGAACGCCCATTACCAGCAGGCCGTCTCCGTCATCACTGCCATCGATGCATCCATGAAGAAAGGTGTTTCCGCGGCTCCGGCCGCCACATTGCTGGCTATCCTGCTGATGCTCCCGCTGGGTATGCAGGGGGCCGAAAGTTATCCGGATTCCCTGTGGAAAGCCGGTGTCGAAGCTTATACTGCCGGCGACTGGAACCAGGCGGTTTCAGCCTGGTCCGACGTCGCGGAGACCGGCCTCCGATCCAAAGAGTTGTATTTCAACCTGGGAAATGCTTATTTCAAGACGGGGGAGACCGCACGGGCCATCCTGAACTATGAGCGCGCCCTGCGTATGGATCCGTCCGATGCCGATATCCGCTACAACCTGGAGTTCGCCCGGAACCAGACCCAGGACCGTATCGACGAAGTTCCGGAACTGATACTCAAAACCTGGGCCCGGAAGGTGAACTATCTCCTTCCTTCCAACGCCTGGGCTGGCCTGTCGCTGTTTTTCCTGGCATTGGCACTCGCGCTGACGCTCCTGTTCCTGCTCGGGCCCACGGCAGGTGCGCGCCGCGCCGGTTTCTTTACCGGCATCGCCGCACTGCTCCTTGCCCTGGCGGCCTGGGGCTTCGCCCGCAGCCAGAAAGCGGCGGCGGAGCGCCACGACGCCGCCATCGTGATGCGTCCCGTCACCTCGGTGACCAGTTCGCCTTCCAGCGAAGCGGCCAAGTCCCTGTTCATCCTGCATGAAGGGACGAAAGTGAAAGTGCTGGACGAAGTGTCCGGCTTCTCCGATATCGAACTGGCCGACGGACGCCGCGGCTGGATCCCTTCGGGAGACATTGAACGAATTTAATCCCCACTTCATTATGAAAAAGATCCTTTCTTTGGTCATCATGACCGCCTGCCTGGCCGGCTGCGGCTCCGCCGCCCGGGTCTCCCAGAATGAAAATACCGTGGATGTCGGTTATGGTGTCCAGGACCAGGACAAGGTCACGACCGCCGTATCCAATGTCAAGGTAAAAAAGCGCGATGCCCAGACCTATTCGTCCATGTATGATTACCTCCGCGGCCGTGTCGCCGGCGTCATGGTGACGACGGACAACCGGATCATCATCCGGGGCATCGGCACGAATTCCGACGCGACCGATCCGCTCATCCTCGTGGACGGCGTCGAAACGACGGATCTCTCCGGTATCAATCCGACCGATGTCGAATCGGTGGACGTCATCAAGGACGGCTCCTCCTCCATCTACGGCATGCGGGGCGCCAATGGCGTGATCATCATCAAGACGGTGGGCAGCCATTAGGTCTATGCGCCGTTTGCTTTTCTTTTTCCTGGCTACCGCCCTGGCGGCGAGTTGCGGTGTACCGGCACGGGTGCCCCGTGACGATGAGGAAGTGAATGTCGGTTATGGGACTGTCAAGAAGCGTGACCTGAGTCATCCGGTCTCATCCCTTCAGGTGAAAGGCGATGAAGTCCGGACCTATCGCGACATGTATGAATACCTGGAAGGCCGTGTCGCCGGTGTGATGGTGACTACGGGCAAGCGGATCGTCATCCGTGGCGTCAACACCATCAACGGCTCCTCCGACCCCCTTATCATCGTGGATGGCGCTGAATGTCAGGACCTCTCCACCATCAATCCCAACGACGTCAAATCCGTCGACATCCTGAAAGACAGCGCCGCCGCCATCTACGGTGTCCGCGGTGCCAACGGCGTGATCGTCATCACGATGAAACACTAAGGTTTGAACGTGTATTCGAATTCCTCTGTGCCGTCCGGATGGAAGGTGCGGAGGGTGATGAAGCCGTGGGAGTAAGCAACGTCCATGCGGCGGGCTTCGTTGTTCACGATGATGGGGAAATCGTTGTGCATGGTGCCGGCGTCGCAGAACATGAACTGGTGGAGGTCCGCGCCGATCATCAGGTCTATGCCCGCCTTGTTCAGCAGGGACATGAAATGTTCGTTCAGCCAGCGCTGGATGAGATAATCGGTCTTGTCGATATGGTCGATCATGGGAACATGCAGCAGGCATATCTTGACGGGTGCCTTCCTGAAGGACGGTTCACGCACCGCTTTCCGGGCCCATTCGATCTGTTCGTACAGATAGTCTTCGAACACTTCCGACCCGCTGTAAAGGATGGACCGGGTTTTCCCGGTCTCGCCCGCATCGAAAACGATGAAAGCGACAGGACCTTGCCGGAACGTGTAGTAGAATGGCGCCGGTTCGGCATTGGGGAAAACGTCCGCCACCAATTCCACATTATTGCCGCGGCCTTCGTGGTTGCCCCGCCCGAACAGGACGGGAATGCCGGCAGGAAGATTTCCCAGCGGTTCGATGGCATAGCGCACCAGCGTGTCCAACACGTAATTCCCAGCGGAAACGATGTCTCCGTTCAGGAACAGGAAATCGGTCGTTGCGGAATCCACCTGGGCTGCGAGGGATTCATACCACTCTGTCCGCATGTGGATGTCGTTGAATACGGAGAACCGGCACTCCGAGGCCTTCGGATCGAAGGTGCGCACGCTATGCCAGGCGCCTTCGTAGAAGTCCCCGAACCGTGGATTGCGTGCATTGGAATCGTCCACGAGGTTCTGTCCGCAGACGCGGTAACGAACTTCCGCCCCCGGACTCAAACCGTCGATCCGGATGCTATGCAGCCGATGGAAGACGCGCCGGCCCGCAAACGTTTCCCAAACCTTCGTCCCGTCGGCCAGTTCGACATAGGCCATCCCCGGCACGTCGCTGGTCCAAAGGATGGTGATGCGGTCCGCTCGTGCTTCCGAAACCCACGGGCCGGCATGGACGCCTTGGGCGAGACCGTTCAGGCACAGCGTAAAACTTAGAAGGAGAAGGAATTTTTTCATAGCAGTGATCGGTTTTATTCTTCCGCCGGCTCGTTGGGTACCGACTGGGTGATGGTCTGGGCGAGTTTTTCGATGTTGAGACTGCGGGCGGAAGCATCGACGATGTCCTTGTAGACGCCGCCTTTGCGGTAAAGTTCATCGGGATTCCCGCTCTGCTCGATGTGGCCTTCCTTGAGGGCGTAAACCATCTCGCTGTCAATAATCTGGGAGATGGAATGGGAAATGATGATGACGGTGCGGTCTTTCTTGATCGCATCGATTGCGGACTTGATCTGCTCCGTAGCGATGGCGTCCAGCGACGCCGTGGGCTCGTCCAGGAAGATGATAGGCGGGTTCTTGAGGAACATCCGCGCGATGGCGATACGCTGCTGCTGGCCGCCGGAGAGGTGGGTGGCCGCCGTATCGAATCCTTTCGGCAGGGCGGCGATCTGGTCGTAGATACTGGCCTTGCGCGCAGCTTCATACACTTCTTCCAAAGTGGCGTCCGGCTTTCCATACCGGATGTTGTCCACGACCGAGCCGTCGAAGATATGGTTCTTCTGCAGGACCAGGCCGACGTTCTCGCGCAGGTATTGCGTGTCCCAGTCCCTAAGGTCCACGCCGTCCAGGGTGATGGTGCCGCAGTCCGGTTCGTAGAACTTGTCCAGCAGGTTCACGATGGTCGATTTCCCCGCCCCGCTGAGCCCGACGAGCGCCGTGATCTTGCCGCTGTCCACCTTCAGGGAAACGTCATACAGCGCTTTGGTGCCGTTGGGATAGGTGAAATCCACGTTCTTCATCTCGAAGTTGCCTTCCACCTTTTCCGGCCGGTAACCGCCCGAGGGCTCCAGTTCGCTTTCCGCATCGACGATGTCGAAATAGCCTTCGGCGTAGACCAGGGCGTCATTCAGGTCGTCGAAGATCCGTTGGAGGGAGGTGATCGGAGCCGTTACGTTGGAGAACAGCATGATGTGGTACATGATCTTACCGATCGTCATCCCGGGATAACCGCTGAGGACGAGGTAGGAGGTAAGGATGATAATAAGGACCGTGCCGGTCTGGCTCACGAAGCTTTTCAGCGCATCGAACCCGAAAGAAGCGCGCCGGATGCTCAACTGGTTGCCGTAATAACCCTCCTGGAGTTCCGTCTGTTTCCCGAGTTCGATTTCCTCGCGGTTGAAGGACTTTACGACATTCATGCTCTCGAGGATGTTCATGATGCTGCCGCTGCGCCTTTCGTTGAAGCCGCGCATGTTCTTGCGGGAACTCTTCAGTTTCTTTCCTTGCAGGGAGGTAATCCAGAAGTAGATGGGAACGATGGCCAGGGCCGTCAGACCCACGTACACATTGGCCGCGAAAATGAGGATGAGCGCCAGGACGGAACTCACGATCATCGGCAGCAGGTTGATGAAGAAGTTCTGGATGGTGCGGGAGATGCTGCTGGCACCCTGGTCGATGCGCGCCTGGAGCATGCCGGGCGCGTTGTCGCTCCGGGCGAAGAAGGCCATGCGATATTTGAGAATCCGTTCCACGACGCCCAGGGAGAGCCGCTGGGAAATATTGATCTGGAGCTTTTCCCCGAAAATGCTCTGTCCGAAGGAGATGCCGGCCCGGAGGATTTCCTTTCCGAGCAGTACGATGCTGACAATGGTCAATATTTTCGCCGCCTTCGCCCAGGTGAATTCGGGCGATCCCACCAGGGCATTGATGGCGTCCACGGTCCGGTCCAGCACGACGGCGTTCACCTGCGCCAGCAGGGAACCGAGGAGGGTGAGGGACAGGGTGGCCAGCAGGAGGAAGCGGTGGGGCTTCACATAAGGGACGATTCTCTTGAATAACTGGGCGAGGGTCATGGCACTTGCATCTTCAATGGATACAAAGATAACAAATCCACTGAAAATACTGATAATCAGCGCACCATCTCCCAGAGAACCACCCCGACGCTGACGGAGACGTTCAAAGAGTGCTTGGTGCCGTATTGGGGGATTTCCAGGGCGAAATCGGAGGCATCGACGACATCCTGCCGGACACCGGAGACTTCGTTGCCGAAGATCAGGGCGTACTTGCAGGCCGGGTCGCGGAAGAAGGTGCCGAGTTTCAGGGAATGGACCGTCTGTTCGACCGAGACGATGGTATAGCCTTGCTCGCGCAAGGCGGCGACGGCATCCAGCGTGTCGTCATAGTGCACCCAAGGCACGGAATCCTCGGCGCCGAGGGCGGATTTGTGGATCTCCGCCGAGGGCGGGACGGCGGAGATGCCGCAGAGGACCACTCGGTCGATGCCGAAGGAATCGGCCGTCCGGAAGGCGGATCCGACGTTGTGTGCGCTGCGGATGTTGTCCAGCACCACGACGAGTCCCGAGGGGGGAAGTTCCTTGTATTCGGCGGGGGTGATGCGGCCCAGTTCGATGTTCAGCAATTTTCTGTCGCTCATGTCCGCAAAGTTAAGAAAAAAGGCGTATATTTGTGGATGCAACGGCCATCCCGGCCGAAAAACACGGAAAGAAAAGAATATGAAACAGGATCTCCAGGTCTTCGACCTCATCAAGAAAGAACACGACCGCCAGGCCTCCGGCCTCGAACTCATCGCCTCCGAAAACTACGTTTCCGACCAGGTGATGGCCGCCATGGGCTCCATCTGCACCAACAAATACGCCGAGGGCTATCCCGGCAAGCGCTATTACGGCGGTTGCGAGGTGGTGGATCAGATCGAACAGATCGCCATCGACCGGCTTTGCAAGCTCTACGACGCGGAATATGCCAACGTGCAGCCGCACTCCGGCGCCCAGGCGAACATGGCGGTCACGATGGCCTGCCTCCGTCCCGGCGACGTCTTCATGGGCCTGGACCTGTCCATGGGCGGACACCTCACCCACGGTTCTCCCGTGAACGCCTCCGGCATCCTTTACAAACCCGTGGCTTACGGCCTGAACCCGGAAACCGGCCGCGTGGACTATGACGAAATGGAGCGCAAGGCCCTCGAGTGCAAGCCGAAACTCATCATCGGCGGTGCTTCGGCCTATTCCCGCGAGTGGGACTACGAACGGATGCGCAAGATTGCCGACGAGGTGGGCGCCATCCTTTGGATCGACATGGCCCATACCGCCGGCCTTATCGCCGCCGGTCTCCTGAAGAACCCGGTCAAGTACGCGCATATCGTCACTTCCACCACCCACAAGACCCTTCGCGGACCGCGCGGCGGCATCATCCTGATGGGCAAGGACTTCGACAACCCGTGGGGCCTTACCACCCCGAAGGGCGAGATCAAGAAGATGAGCGCCATCCTCAATTCCAGCGTGTTCCCCGGCATCCAGGGCGGACCGCTCGAGCATGTGATCGCCGCCAAGGCCGTGGCCTTCTACGAGGCCTTGCAGCCGGAATACGTGGATTACCAGAAGCAGGTGATCTCCAACGCCGCCGCCATGTGTGCCGAATTCATCCGCAGGGGCTACAAGGTCATTTCCGGCGGTACCGACAACCACCTGATGCTCATCGACCTCCGCACCAAGTTCCCGGACCTGACCGGCCGCCTCGCCGAGAACCAGCTCGTGAAAGCCGACATCACCGTGAACAAGAACATGGTCCCGTTCGACAGCCGCAGCCCGTTCCAGACCAGCGGCCTTCGCATCGGCACGCCCGCCATCACCTCCCGCGGTTTCGTGGAGAAAGACATGCTGGACATCGTCGACCTCATCGACACCGTCCTCGCTTCCTCCAATGCGCACTTCGCCGCCCTCACGGCCAAGGAACCCACCGAGGAGCAGCTTGCTGAACGTGCGGCGCACGAAAAGGTCCTTAAGGACGTCGTCCGCAAGGTCAACATGATGACCGCCGGACGCCCGCTGAACCGCTATTGATCGAACTTTCCGGCCGCGAAGGCCGGTTTTATCAGATAAATGTGCGAAACGATGCCGTTCCGCACATTTTTGTTTTTTCCGGAGTCGGTAATTTCCCAATCCTTTTCTTATTTTTGCAATCAGATATTGCATTTACAGATTATGAAAAAACTCCTGTATCTTGTTCCGCTTCTTGTACTGACCTCCTGCGCAACGGCTTTCCAGCAGATTGCCTCCATATCATCCCCTCAGATGAGCCTTCGCAATGACGGAAAATTCCGCTATCGGGCAGAGGAGATCGTAGTCGACTATAACTTCTGGGCCCAGAACGGTCAGGTCAGTTTCGTCATTACGAACGACTCCGACAATGATGTCTATGTGGATTTAGGCCGTTCCTTCTTGATTGTGAACGGCATGACGTTCGACTATTACCAAAACAGGACCTACTCGTCCAATTCGTCCAGTACGATTGTCAGCAGTTCGTCCTATGGCGCATCGAACACTTTCGCCGTTGCCAACGGTATGGCAAACGCATTTGCTTCCGCCTATGGTAATACGGCTTCCGGTACAGCGTTCATCAGCGAATCCGGATCAAGTCGTACATCGGGCCGCTCCTCCCGTACGACATCTTCCAGCACCATCAATCGCGGAATAGAATATACAGAAAAAGAAGGGGTATGGATTCCGGCCCATGCTTCTAGGCATTTCTGCGAGTTTTCTCTCCTGGAAGCTCCCTACCGCAGATGCGGGCTCGCCAGAAACCCGTCCAAACGCGAGAATGCATCCATTACCTTTACCGAGGATAACAGCCCCTACGCTTTTGACAACATGCTTATGCTCGTTGTCAACGGTGAAGACCACCGCTTGATCAACTCTTTTTACATTGACCGCATCACGAATATCCTGCGCGAGGAAACCTATACGGAAGAAGACGCGAGGGATTGCGACAATTCCAAGAACGGCGAAAAGATCGAAGTGTTGAAGTTCAGGTCCCCCAACCGGTTCTATATCAATTACGAATTCAACTCCAAATCCGGAGATAACGATCGGGTGAAAAAAGGCTCGGCCATGTCAGTTACTACCCGGACCGGCCGAAGAGGGAATCGTGATCTTGATGATTTTTGATGCGCTGCTAAGTCGCTGATAGTTAATATGATACCGGTCGGTCTATGTCCTGTTTGGGACATAGACCGATTCGTAATCAATTGATAAACAGCCTGTTGCATTGTTGGGGGGGGCAAAAGAAGGAGCCTGCCAACTGACAAACTCCTTCCAATCATTGAGTTGAAGTTTCTCTCTCGAAATCCCCGAATCCCTTACGCGTTCGGGTTCTGCTTGATCTCGGCCTGGGCGGCGGCGAGGCGGGTGTGAAAACCAATTACTTACGTCCTAGCTGTAAACAATGCCTCCAATCCTGTCCTTCTCTCGTGTTTCCAGGATATTGTCCCGTTACCCTGTCATCAACCTTGTTTTATCTGGTGGGTACTTACTCCCGGTATTGTGAATCGATGTGAGACCATATTTCCAGCCTTATTATTTGAAGTGGATACATGCCTGCGGCCAAGTTAATGATAGCCAACTCCTCGAACATGCATCATTTTCCATTCTTTTTCTTATCTTTGCAAATTGTAACTTTCCGCATATGAAGAGCAATACGCCAAACGAGTCAAGGAAAGACTATCAAACTCCTTGCGGTTATATCATCGAAACGAATCTGAAGATATCCTTCCTTCAGTCCAACCTCGAGCCCATCGGTGGCGGGGATGATCCTGATATTGACTGGTAAACACACTGACGCGATATGAAAAGGTTTGCTTTATATCTTGGAATTGTAGCCGGGTTGGTAGCCTCATGCTCCACCAAAGAGATAGACTTCCAGACTCCAATCCAGGACGATGTCGTATTCTATGCTTCCTTTGAACGACCTTCAGACATTGATACAAGAGTTTATGCCGACGAGGATCTCCTTCTCCGCTGGACCGGCGACGATCGAGTATCCATTTTTGATAAGAATACCCGTAACCAGCAGTATAGGTTTACTGGTGAAACGGGTGATAATGCTGGTGGGTTTGATAAGGTGGCAGGATCTGAGTTTACGACGGGTTATGCGATTTCCCATATCGTTTCAGTTTATCCATACCAGGAATCTACGATGATTTCAAAGTCAGAAACCATAACTATTACTCTTCCTGCCGAACAGCACTATGCCGAGAACTCCTTCGGCCCTGGTGCCAATACAATGGTTTCTGTCACTTCCAATAATTTCCTTCAATACAAGAATGTATGCGGGTATTTAGTGGTAAAATTATATGGAGATGGCGTATCCGTCTCTTCAATTTCTTTGAGAGGCAATAATGGAGAGAAACTGGCAGGAAAAGCGACCGTGACTATGCCGCAGGAGGGTGTTCCAACTACGACGATGGCCAGTGATGCGACTTCGGAAATCACGCTTACATGTGCAACTCCGGTACAACTGGGTGCTACCGCTGAAGAGAGCACGCTGTTTTGGTTCGTTGTCCCTCCGGTGACGTTCAGCAAAGGTTTTACAATCACGGTCTCTGGTAATGGCGGAGTGTTTGAAAAAACCACGGCAAAGACCGTAACTATCAAACGGAACAATCTGTCCAGGATATCCCCGATAGAGGTTGTGTCGGATCATGATAGTTCATTTGTCCAATTTGAGGATGGGAACTTCAAGGCTTATTGCGTGGAGAACTTCGATTCAGACGGCGATGGAGAAGTATCTTACGCCGAGGCGAAGGTGGTTACCCACATTGATGTCTGCAATAAAGGCATTTCATCCCTGAAAGGAATCGAGAGTTTCACAAATCTGACGTATTTGGCTTGCTTTTCCAATCCATTTAATAGCTCTTCCAATCAACTGACGAGCCTTGACGTGAGCCAGAACACGGCGCTGACAGTATTGAAGTGCTATTCCAATCAACTGACGAGTCTTGATGTGAGAAGATGTACGGCGCTGAAAGAGTTGTGGTGCTCTTCCAATCAACTGACGAGTCTGGACGTAAGCCATAACACGGCGCTGGAATTGTTGTATTGCAATTCCAATCCAAAACTAAGAGAGATCTGGCTCAAGACCGGACAGACTATTCGAGATTTCGTTTATGATACAGGTGTTGCAACCATCAAATACAAGGACTGACCAGGCAGACCCTCGAAGATATTCGGGGGGCTGTTTCTTTATTATGCTCAAATACTTAGGAAAACTAGCGGACATATCATCCTGTCGAATATTCCCCAAACCCCCATCCGGGTGTGGCCGAACACTTGGACGACCCCGGAGAGCTGTAATGCTCGGTTTAAACGGTTTTCTTTCAGCGGAAGTCGGGTTGTTTGGATTCTTGAGTTGATAACAACACGAAATCGATCTTCCACGTAACTTGCCTTCTATGCGTCGAGGCGTGGCTGACCCACATCTCGGAAGCGGGGTCTGCCACGATGATGGCTTTGAAACGGCGAAAGTGTGCCAGCCTTCGGTTTTTAAAAAAATCACTATATTTAAGTCGTTAATTTAACGATTGATATGGACTACTCTTCTTTCGACAGACCCAAGCTTTGGCTGAATATCGCTGTTTTCGTATTATGCTGCGTCATGGTCGGTTACCTTTGTTTTGAAGGCAGGGATGGTCGCCCTGACATTTTCGGCATGCTGTTATTCGGCATCTTCGCGGTCAACAGCCTGTTCCGGGTTTACTCTTATTTCAAGCTTGACCGTATCCGGAAAAGTGCGCCCGATGAAAAGGAACTCGTTCGGGCGGAGCGCCGTCAGGGACTCGTCATCTCCATATTCAGCAACGCGATGTTCCTGCTGTTCATCGTGCTGTTGCTCACGGAGAGCGTCGTGAAACCCCTTCCCGTCGGTTTCATCATCTTTTGCGCGGCCGTCCTGTTGTTCATGATCTGGACGCTGGTCCTGAGCGTCCGGAACCTCAGAAAGTTCGACAGGCTCTGATCCAGAAGCCCCGCCTGTAGTCCGCTCCGGTCATGCATGACGGCTCCTCTCCGCAAAAACAGGGAGGAGCTGTTGCGCTGTCGTACAGAAAACGGTTCAATTTGCGGAAAAGGATTTGCCCATGACCGGGATTCTGTGTATCTTTCGAAGATTAAAATGAAATGCGAGTTATGAAACGTTTGTTGATCATCCTGACGGCGCTGTGCGCGCTTGTGGCCTGCGGCGGGCAGAAGAAGGCCGCCCGGAATGCCCAGGGGAGCACGGGTGCCGAGAATATTCCGGCTACGTCGACCACGGTCATCCCCGGCGCTCCGACGGTGTACTTCACCGGCGACATCAGCCCGGAGGGGCTGGTGAAAGTTTACGAGGCGTTGGGTGTGCAGGCGTCCGGCCGCGTTGGCGTGAAGATTTCCACCGGCGAGTCGTCCAAGAGCAATCATTTGCGCCCCGCTTTCATCAAGAATCTGGTGGACAAGGTCGGGGGTACGCTCATCGAGTGCAACACGGCCTACGGCGGAAACCGGATGTCCACGGCCGACCATCGGAAGGCCATCGCCGAGCGCGGCTTCGACCAGATCGCCAAGGTCGATATCATGGACGAGGAGGGGGATCTGCAGATTCCCGTCGCGGACAAGAAGCACATCCAGTATGACATCGTGGGCACCCATATCGCCAACTATGACTTCGTGATCAACCTGGCGCACTTCAAGGGCCACGCGATGGGCGGCTTCGGCGGCGTGCTCAAGAACCAGTCCATCGGTTTCGCCTCCACGCACGGCAAGTTCTACATCCATTCCGCGGGCGCGACGTCCAGTTCCTGGAAAACCGCGGAGCAGGACGCTTTCCTGGAGTCAATGGCCGCCGCCGCGCAGGCGGTGCACAACTATTTCAAGCAGGAGGGAAAGGACATCGTCTATATCGACGTGATGAACAACATGTCCGTGGACTGCGACTGCGACGGCAATCCGGCGGCGCCGAAGGTCAAGGACATCGGCATTCTCGCCTCCACGGACCCCGTCGCCCTGGACAAGGCCTGCCTGGACCTCGTCTTCGGCCATGTCGACGCGGCCGGTGACGACGCGAAGCCGCTCCAGCATCGGATCAACCGCCAGCACGGCACCCATATCGTCGATTATGCCGTCCAGATCGGACTGGGAACGGACAAATACAATCTGGTGAACATCGACCAAAAGTAAGACATGAAAACTGTGAGAAGCTTTTTCGCCGTCGGCCTGGCCCTTCTGGCCGTCGCGGCATGCCGTCCCGGCGCCGTTCGGGACTTGAAAACCGAAATCTTGAAAGATAAAGATTCAACGGCTCATGCCAGCCTGAGCATCGAGGCCGAACTGCCGCTGCCCGGGCAGGGCGCTGCGGCGGACCGGATCCGGACGGCGCTCATCGAAGTGATGGACGAACAGCTCAGCCATATCGGCACTTATGAGGAGGACCGGCTTTTCCCGGCCTTTGAAGGCGACACCAACGATTCGGCGGCCCTGTTGAAGTACGACCGTGACAAGGCGCTGGAGGCCATCGGCAAATTGTCGCAGGAAGACTATGACGATCGCGTGGAAAGCATCGAAGAAAACGACGGACTCACCGACGCCGAAAGGGCGGAGATCCTGGTCGACATGCCCGGCTGGGAGTACAGCTTCTCCCTGTTGAAAACTCGGGAAACGGACAGTTATGTGGTGTTCCTTTCCGAGGATTATGTCTACTTGGGCGGCGCCCACGGCGGCATCACCGGCCGGGGAGGCCTGACCTTTGACAAGGAGAACGGACGCCTGGTTGAGCATTTTCTTGATCCGGCCTGTCTGGACGCCATCCAGCCGCTGCTGCGGAAGGGACTCACGGACTATTTCAGCGACGTGGACGCCGAAGTCACACCGGAAGAGCTGGACAACTACCTCTTCCTGGAGTCCGGCGTCATTCCGTTCCCCGCCTGGACGCCCTTCCCGTCCGATGACGGGCTCGTCTTCACCTACCAGCAGTATGAAATTGCCGCCTATGCCGCCGGCATGCCCAATTTCACCATCCCCTACGACGACCTCCTTCCTTACCTGACTCCGGAAGCAAAGAAGCTGACCGGACTTGGAAACTGATAGCCGACCACATTTATGAAGAAAACCCTTTGCATCCTGCTGCTTGCAGCCGTATCCGCCTTTTCCTTCGCGCAGAGCAACACCGCCGATCCGCATCCCGACTTCAAGGTGCGCGTGAACACCGACCGGGAGCCCATCCCGGAAGGACCGTGGGCGCCGACGGTGGAGAGCCTCTCCGCCTGGACCTGCCCGGAGTGGTTCCGGGACCTCAAATTCGGCATCTGGGCCCACTGGGGGCCGCAGTGCGAGCCGGAGGACGGTGACTGGTACGCCCGCCACATGTATGTCGAGGGTTCCCCACAGTACAACTACAACATCGATGCGAAAGACCATCCTTCCCGTTTCGGGTTCAAGGACTGGATCCATGAATGGAAGGCGGAGAACTGGGATCCGGACGCCCTGGTGAAACTGTATGCCGACGCCGGCGCCCGCTACTTCTTCACCCTGGCGAACCATCACGACAACTTCGACCTGTACGCCAGCAAGTATCAGCCCTGGAACTCGGTCGCCATCGGACCGGAGAAGGACATCGTGGGCGGATGGGCCGCCGCCGCCCGCAAGTACGGCCTGCGCTTCGGCGTCAGCGTCCATGCGTCCCATTCCTGGAGCTGGTATGAAACCTCCCGCGGAGCCGACACGAAAGGCCCGCTCGCGGGCGTTCCGTACGACGGCTGGCTTACCAAGGAGGACGGCAAGGGCACCTGGTGGGAAGGCCTGGACCCGCAGGACCTTTATGAGCAGCGGCATCCGCTGAGTCCGGAGAACGGCGCCTGGACTTGGGAGGAAGGGAAGATCACCCCGCCCGACCAGGCTTTCTGCGACAAAATCTACAACCGGACGGTCCAGCTTCTCGACGACTACCGCCCGGACATCGTCTATTTCGACGACACATACCTCCCGCTGTGGCCCGTCTCTGACGCCGGCCTGAAGATCCTGGCCCATGGATATAACCGGAGCGCGGCGGAAAACGGAGGGGAGTCCCAGATCGTCTTCACGGGGAAGGTCCTGACGGACTGGCAGAAAAAGACGCTGCTGTGGGATGTGGAGCGCGGCGCGCCGGACGCCATCCAGGAGCTTCCGTGGCAGACCTGCACCTGCATCGGCCAGTGGCATTACGACAAGCATATCTACTACCGCGACCAGTACAAGTCCGCCGCGACGGTGGTGGCGATGCTGGTGGACGTGGTCTCCAAGAACGGAAACCTTCTGCTGAGCGTTCCGCTGCGCGGCGACGGCACCCCCGACCCGACCGAGCTCCGCATCGTGAAGGAGATCGGACATTGGATGAAGGTCAATTCCGAGAGCATTTACGGCACCCGCCCGTGGGTCATCTACGGCGAAGGACCCACCGCGGAGGCCGCCAACCCCATCAACGCCCAGGGCTTCAACGAAGGCCGCCAGCGGTATTCCGCCGCGGACATCCGCTTTGTGAAGAAAGGGGACAAAGTGGTCTATGTGACCCTGTTCGGGGTTCCGGAGGAAGACTTTACGGTCAGGGCGCTGGGCTCGAAGACAGCACAGAACAATCGAAAAATCAAGAGCGTCTCGCTTCTGGGAAGTGACGAGAAGGTGGCCTGGACACAGACGAAGGAGTCCCTGACAATCGGCAAGCCGTCCTTCGTTCCTTCTCCGGAGGCGGTGGTTTACAAAGTGGTTTTAAAGTGAATGTGACATGGGAGCGGTAAAATGGATCGGCGGATTGCTCGGATGGGTCACCATGGGGCCTATCGGCGCGCTCATCGGCTTCCTCCTCGGAAAGGCCGTTGAAACGTACATCGACGGCTCGCATCAGCTGCCCGGCGGAGACAGTGCCGGCGGGCAGGGCGGCTATCAGCAGCCCGGCGGCTACCAGCGGACGACGACCAACCGCCGCTATACGGCCGACGAGCAGCGCAACAGCTTCTTCGTCAGCCTGCTGGTCCTGTCTTCGGCCGTCATCAAGGCCGACGGGAAGACCCTTCCCGCGGAGCTGAACTTCGTCCGGGATTTTTTCAGGACCAACTTCGGGGAGCAGGCCGCCCAGCAGGCGATGCAGATTCTCCAGCAGCTGGACCGGCAGCAGGTGAACATCTACTCGGTGGGAGACCAGATCGCCTCCAACATGAATTACTCCCAGCGCATGCAGCTGCTCCAGTATCTGGTGCAGATCGCCATGGCCGACGGGAACTTCGACAAGTCCGAGAAGAGCGTGCTGGAGGCCATCGCCTCTGTGATCCGGCTCACCAGCACCGACGCCGCCTCCATCATCTCGATGTACTACAAGGAGGAGCAGTCGGCCTATACCATTCTGGAGATCTCTCCGTCCGCCACCGATGACGAAGTGCGGGCGGCCTACCGGCGGATGGCGATGAAGAACCATCCGGACCGGGTGTCCACCCTGGGTCCCGAGGTGCAGAAGGCCGCCGCCGAGCGCTTCCAGCAGATTCACGAGGCCTACGAGACCATCAAAAAGCAGCGCGGGATGAAATAAGCCCCCGCCAAAGTCTTTCGCTTTCCGCATAAAATGACTATCTTCACGGAAATTAATAACCGTGAAGCTATGAAGTATCCTGTTCTGTCGGGAATCGTTCTGTCCCTGCTGCTGGCCGTTCCCGCCGCCGCGCAAAGTTTCGAGGAAGCCTATGCCAAGACGGACGAAGCCGTCAAGTTCGGCGCCCGGATGTACAACGGCGCCATCCGTCCGGTCTGGACCGATGCCGAAACCTTTGTCTATCAGACCCATGAGCCCGCCGGCGACGCCTGGTACCGGGTGTCGGGGACCGTCAAGGAAGCGATTACCAAGGAGGATTTCGAGGGGTCACGCAAGGGCCGCGGCCGCGGCTATTATGACCCGTCCGACGAGAGCCAGTTCTTCGTCCGCCGCGAGGTGAAGCATCCTTCCCCGGACAGCACGCAGGTGGCCTTCGTGCGCGACAACAACGTCTGGGTGTCCAAGATCGACGGGTCCGACCCCTGGCAGCTCAGTTTCGACGGCACGGACAATGACCGTTACGTGCGTATCCTCTGGTCCCCGGACGGCAAGAAGATCGCCGCCCTCCGCAAGGAGGTGATGAAGGAGCGGCAGATCCTGCTCCGGGAATCCCGCCCCGACGACCAGGTGCAGCCCAAGTACCGCTGGCTGGACTATGCGAAGCCGGGCGACGCCCTGCCGCAGTCCGTCCCCGCCCTGTTCGATGTGGAGGCCCGGAAGGCGGTTCCCCTCAGCGAACCCGTGAAGCTGGACCAGTATTTCCTGGAGATGGGCCAGTGGTCTCCGGACTCCAAGTGGTTCACCTATGAATACAACCAGCGCGGCCACCAGCGCTACCAGCTCTGCGCCGTGGATGCCAAGGACGGTAAGGTCCGTGTCCTGGCCGACGAAAAGAGCAACACTTTCATTTACTACTACGACCTCTGGCGCTACATGATGCCGGACGGCAAGCACATGCTCTGGATTTCCGAGCGGGACGACTGGCGTCACCTGTACAGCATCGACACGGAAACCCTGCAGATGAAGCAGCTCACCAAGGGTGAATGGAACGTCCGTGAAATCCATCACGTGACGGATGACTACGTTCTGATGAACGTGAACGGCCTGCATGCCGCGGAAGGGGAGGACCCGTACAACAAGCACGTGGTAAAGCTGGACCTCAAGACGCTGCAGATCAAGGACCTCACCCCGGAGAATGCCAACCATCAGGTCACGTTCAATCCCGACTTCAGCCGTTTCGTGGACAACTGGTCCCGTCCTGACCTGCCCACGACCACGGCCCTGCGCTGCGGACAGGACGGCCATGTCCTGCTGCCCATTCAGAAAGAAGACATCTCCGCCATCGTCAAGGAAGGCTTCACGATGCCGGAAGTGTTCTCGGCCAAGGGTCGCGACGGCGTCACCGACATCTGGGGCACCATCTTCCGCCCGTTCAACTTCAATCCCAAGAAAAAGTATCCGGTCATCGAGTACATCTACGCCGGTCCGCACGATTCCCATGTGGAGAAGGACTTCATGTCCGTTCCGGCCCGGTACTACCGGCTGCTGTCGCTGGGCTTCATCGTCGTCACCATCGACGGCATGGGCACGGACAACCGGTCCAAGTCCTTCCAGGACGTGGCCTGGCGCAACCTCAAGGACGCAGGTTTCCCGGACCGTATTCTCTGGATGCAGGCTGCGGCGAAGAAGTACAAGTACATGGACCTGAGCAAGGTGGGTATCTACGGCTATTCCGCCGGCGGCCAGAACACGCTTTCCGCCCTGCTGTTCCATCCCGAGTTCTACAAGGTAGGCGTCGCGATGTGCGGCTGCCACGACAACCGGATGGACAAGATCTGGTGGAACGAGCAGTGGATGGGTTATCCCATCGGCCCGTGGTACGGCGAGAATTCCAATGTGGACAACGCCTGGAGGCTCGAAGGCAAGCTCCTGATCATCAACGGTGAAATGGACGACAACGTGGATCCGGCCTCCTCGCTGCAGGTGGTCGCCGAACTGGTGAAGCACAACAAGGACTTCGAGCAGTACTATCTGCCGGGCTTCACGCACAACCTGGGCGGCGACTGGGTCACGCGCCAGGCCTTCGAGTTCCTGTACCGCAACTGCCGTTAGGATGACCACGGACACCATCCGTATCCGGGGCGCCCGGGAGAACAATCTCAAGGACGTTTCCCTGGACATCCCCAAATACAAGATTACCGTCTTTACCGGCGTTTCGGGCTCGGGAAAGAGTTCGCTGGTGCTGGACACCATCGCTGCAAAGTCACGTCGGGAACTCAACGACACCTTCCCGACCTTCGTGCAGCAGTACCTGCCCAAATACGGGCGTCCGCATGTGGACGAGATCGAGGGACTGCCCATCGCGGTGGTCATCGACCAGAAGAAGCCCGCCAAGAACTCCCGGTCCACGGTGGGCACCTACACCGACATCTATGCCCTGATGCGCCTGCTTTTTTCCCGCGTGGGGAAGCCGTTCGTGGGCTATTCCGACTCGTTCAGCTTCAACCATCCGCAGGGGAGCTGTCCGCGCTGCTCCGGCCTTGGGGAGATCCGGGAGCTGGATATCCACAAGCTGGTGGACTTCGACAAGAGCCTCAATGACGAGGACACCATCCACTACATCGCCTTCGGCAAGGGTGGCTGGCGCTGGATCCGCTATGCCCACAGCGGCCTGTTCGACCTGGACAAGAAGATCAGGGACTATTCCCCGGAGGAGCTGGACCTCTTCCTGAACAGCCCGCAGATCAAGCTGAAGAACCCGCCGTCCAACTGGCCGAAGACGGCGAAATACGAAGGCCTCATCCCCCGGATGTACCGGAGTATCATCAATTCGGAGGAAGGGCTCCTGCACGCTGCGGTATTGAATCCGATGCTCACGATGGGCACCTGCCCCGACTGCGGCGGTACCCGGCTGAATCCGAAAGTCCTCACCTGCAAGATCGAGGGAAAGAACATCGCCGAGGCCTGCGCCATGTCGATTTCACGGCTCAATGCATGGATCCGGGGTCTCTCCGACCCGTTGTCGGTTGATTTGAAGGCGGCGATCGGCGCGCGGCTCACGGCCTTGGAGGAGATTGGCCTTGGGTACCTGAGCCTGGACCGTCCTGTCGGCACCCTGTCCGGCGGAGAGGCCCAGCGCTGCAAGATCGCCAAGTACATCAATTCATCCTTGGCCGATGTGCTGTATATCCTGGACGAACCCAGCGTGGGCCTTCACAACCGTGATATCGAACGGATGAAGCGGTCGGTCCGGCGTCTGCGGGACCACGGCAACACGGTCCTGCTGGTGGAGCACCATCCCGAGATGATCCGGATTGCCGACCATGTCGTGGACCTGGGGCCCGGTCCGGGCATCGACGGCGGGCGGATCGTGTTCGAGGGTTCGTACGACGAACTTCTCCGTTCCGGCACGGCGACCGGATCCATGCTCGGCGCCCCGGCTCCATTCAAGGAATCTTCCCGTTCCGGAACGGGATCTTTCCGCTTGGAAAATGCCTCCCTGCATAATTTGAAGGGCGTTTCCATCGACCTCCCCCTGGGTGTCTTCGGCGTCGTGGCCGGCGTTGCGGGCTCGGGAAAGAGTTCGCTGATGGAGTGTTTCCGCAGGGCTTATCCGAACCCGGACGAGGTGGTGTATATCAGCCAGGAGAACATCGGCGTGAGCCTGCGGTCTACGCCGGCGACCTACACGGAAGTGGCCGGAGACATCCGCAAGGCCTTTGCCAAGGCGAACAAGATGAAGGAGGAGTATTTCACCTTCAACGGGAAGGGGGCCTGCCCCGTTTGCGGCGGCAAGGGCGTCATCGTGTCGGAAATGGCTTTCATGGATGCCATCGAGACCACCTGCGAGGCATGCGGCGGTCTGCGCTATGCGCCGGAGGCCCTGACATACACCATCACCGGTGCGACCGGGGAAACCTTGAACATCGCCGAAGTGATGGACCTTTCCGTCCGGCTGGCGTCGGCCTTCTTCCGCGGGACGGTCATCGAGCAGAAACTGAAACCTCTCGTGGACGTGGGCCTGAAGTATCTCCATTTGAACCAGGCTCTCTCCACCCTTTCCGGCGGCGAGCTCCAGCGGCTGAAACTGGCTTCCTACCTGGGTGTGGAGGGGAAAATCTTCATTATCGACGAACCCACGGACGGGCTCCATACGCAAGACATCCGTCATATCATCCGCCTGTTCGACGCCCTGGTGGACCGCGGCAATACGGTCTGGCTCATCGAGCACAACCTGGACGTCATCCGCAGCGCCGACTGGCTCATCGAACTCGGTCCCGGCGCCGGCGAGGACGGCGGACGGGTGCTCTATGCCGGCCCGCCCACTGGCGTCCGGAACTGTAAGGGGTCGGTGACGAAGGATTATCTGTAGTCAACTGCGATCGACGGCGGCGCCGTAACCCAGACGGTCCAAGGCCTTCGCCAGGTCCAGGACCGCAGTGACGACGTCGTCCAGCAGGCCTTCCTTCAGCATCTTCTTGTAATTCACATAGAACCGGACCCGGTAGGAGGATGAAACAGATACTTCCACGCGGGCGCGGTACAGTTGTCCGGTCACCTTGGCCTCGAGCCCCGCTTCCCGGAACCGTTCCGCGATGATGACCTTGGCCGTGGAGGCATTGATGTCGGATACCTTTCGAGCCTGGAGGAGACGCTGCCGGATATCGGCGATCCGCATATACAGGAGAGGCTGGATGCGGAACACGACCTGCTGCAGCTCTTCACGTTCGTGCCGGCTGATCTGTGCGTTTACGAAGAGCCCGTGCTTGGATTTGTACAGCCGCTCAATGCGTCCCAGCGCCGCCCGGACGCAGCGGTCCAGGTCGAATACCCCCGTGTTCCGGAACCTTTCACGAAACTCCGGAACCACTTCCATCCCGACCGCCAGAAGCTCTTCCTCAGTCAGGTCCTTGAACAGTCTGCCCTTGGTACTCATTTCAGTTCCATGGTGCATACGCGGCCGGATTTCTCCATCCAGCCGTGCGAGGATTCATAGCTCTGCCGGTTGTTGCACACCCAGACCAGCTTGCAGCGCATGTTGTCGGGGAGGACCGGTTTCGGGGCGTATCCGTCGGTGAGGATGACGAGCCCGTCGTAGCCGTTCTCATGGGCATAGTCGATGGGCTCCTGGAAAGAAGTGCCGCCGCGGCCCAGGACGATGACGTCCCGCAGGACCTTTTTCAAGGACTGCACGACCCGTACGCCCGCGTCGAACTGGATGACGTCCACGGCGGTGAACCCATACCGGAAGGCGCTGTTGATCACCCCGTAGAAGTAGGAGAGGTCCTCCGAGGAGATGGATCCGCTCACATCCACGGCAACCAGGACTTTCGTGTCGAAGCGGCGGATGGAGCCCATGTTGTCGAACCCCGTCCGGCGGTTGGGACGCATCCGCGTGAGTTTCCGCTGCGTGGAGAGGACGCTGGCCCGGAAGCCGGACAGGACGTTCCGCCAGTCGATCTTGGCCTTTGCGGACGCTTTGAGCCGCTCGGCGAAGTTCCCGGCGAGGGATCCCCAGTCTTTCGTGCTTTCGATGATCCCGTCGATCATGGCGACCGTAAGCTCGTCCTCGTCCCAGAGCTCGGACAGGGCCGTGTTCTTGTCTGCATTGCCGGAGAGCCGGTCGGTGCGCCAGTCGTTGTCGCCGTCGCCTTGGCTCCGGCCTTCGCTCGCGTCGCCCGTGCCGTCCCCGTCTCCGCCCCCGTCCTGCGGGAGCAGCTCCTGGATCCGGCGGGAATACCACTCGTACTCGCGTCCGGCCGGGAGGTCGTAGTCCTTGGGCCGCTCGGTGTGGATACTCCCGAACTGGTAGTTGTCGCCGATTGTGAGGTTGCTGCCCACGGAAATGGCCTGCTGGGAGCAGGCGTCGGGTTTCCGCTGGTAGGGGTGCTTGAGGAGGATCCGGATGGCCTCCGTGCGGAGCGCCTGGTCCAGCGCCTCGTCGCTCATCTCCTTCACGAAGTCCGGGTTGTATTCCACCTTCCGCGCACCGGAACGGACGGGACAGGGCATGGCCGTGTTTTCCTCGATGCTGTGCATGCACAGCACCTGGAAGAGTGCCGGCTCGGAAATGAACCAGCGCTCCAGGATCCGTGTGATTCGCTCTCTCATCTAGCGGATGCTCTTGACGTAGTAGACCATCGTCATCGTGAGGACCGGGCACTCCCGGGCCAGGAAGGAAATGGCGTTGGGATAGGTGCCGTGCTGTATGTACAGGTTCGCGAAGTGCGCCGCGGCCTCCTTTTTCTCCTTGGCGAGGAAGTCGAAGTAGGCCTCGACGTTCTTGCGGGCCTTCTCCTTGGCCGCGCCGGCGAGCTTTTCCACCTCGAGATGGCGGAAGATGCCGTCGTTCACGACCGACAGCTGGTGCAGTTCGTAGCCACGGAGGGTGGGGAGGTGTTTCTCCAGGTTCTGGAGGACCTCCCGTCCGGACAGGATCTTATGGGCGGAAATGCTGCCGACGAGGGCGCTGGCGGCTTTCGGGCCCACGATGGCGGAGATGGCCTTGGTCACGACCGGGGCCATCTCGGTCACGCCCTGGAGGATGTCGCTCACCCGTTTCCAGCCGCGGCGGTCCGGGGTCTTGTCCAGCCCCGTGTCGGCCCCCTCCTTGGCGTCGGGGTCTTTGTCCAGCCACAGCGGGTTCTCCCGGATGAAGTCGCGGACGCGGCCGTCCACGCCGGCCTGTTCGGCCCACAGGAGCCACTCCTGGACGGTCGGGCGGAAGCCGACGACATTGAAACGGGACACGAGGGCCGGGTCCAGGTCGGTGAGCTGGTACTGGTCGCCCGCGTTCACCGCCGAGATGATCCGGCTGCCCTCCGGCAGGCTCCGGCCCGCCAGCTTGCGGTTCAGGGCCAGGTCCATGATGGTCTGCAGGACTTCCGGCCGGGCGCGGTTCAGCTCGTCCAGGAACAGGACGATGGGCCGGCCGTCCAGCGGGAACCACCACGGCGGCATGAACTCCGTCTTGCCGGTGGTCTCGTTGCGGTTGGGAATGCCGATCAGGTCGCCCGGGTCGGACATCTGTCCGAGGAACAGCGGAACGACCCGCATCCCTTTCCCCGAGAAGTACTCGGTGAGGATCTCGGACTTGCCGATGCCGTGATTACCCACGAGCATTATATTCTGTTCGGCGGGCGTGAGGTCCAGGAGCGCCCGCAGCTCCGTCGTGTTGATGTTTACGTTTGCCATAGCTCTATATAGTACTCCGAGGGGGGGGACGATCTTTCACCTGCCGTTCCGGTTCAGAACTCCCCGTAGTTCTTGAACCGGAACGGCTTGGGGCTCACAAGGCCCCTGCCCCACGGGCCGGGGTCCTCCAGGCTCCTAAACCAAAGTTCCAGGTCAGTCAGGGCCGTATGGGTGCTTTCACGGGTTACCTGGATCCACTCTGCTCCACTTTTCTGGTACAGCAGGGGGCAGTCGCCCGCATAACGTATGTAAAACCGGTCCCCAATTTCAAATCGCACCTCCAGCATCCAGTTGTCCACCAGCTCTTTCGCTTCCCGGAGGCCGCATTTGTTCGCGTTCCACACAAGCTTTATCATCGCCATCTTGCTTTCTCCCGGGTATTGCTGGCGCCACTGCTGGAGAAAGCGGTCCAGGGTGCCGTCTTTCAGCATCTGCTTGGCTTCTTCCTCCTCGCAAATGCGTATGGTTTTTATGGGCATGATTCCTTGTCTAAGTCTATAAAAAAAGATTGGCCTATGGACAGCCCGAAGGGCATAGAGTCCAAAATCATATCGAGGACCCGGGCGGCGCGATACCGAGAGCAAGATCTATGTCAACCAAGTGGCTCCTTCAGGTCGCCTATCGTGTGGACACGCGCGACCTGTGGACGCGGCTTGGATTTTTGGTAAAAGGAGTCTTGCCGTCCGGAATGGGTTTCCGATTGGGTTTTGTCAAGGTATAACGGGGTCCTTCCGGACCACCGCGACTGGCGGGAAACCCTTCCCGGCTGTCCATATTCGGGTCTTCGGCCCCCAAGACAGGGGGCCCCGGCCCTGGTCAATCGTCGTAAAAGTCAATCGTATCAAAGCACGGTTTTTACCTTCTCGTACACCCCCAAAAGGTTTTGGGGTATCACCACTTTCAACGCCTTCACGGCTTCGTTGTACTTCAGTCTCTCCGCTTTACGCACTTCGGTCCAAAGCTGCAAGGCCGCCGCCATTTCGCTGTTCAGCTTCTTGGTCTCGTCGGCAACCTTGTCGTCCACCTCGGCCTTCAGCTTGTTCAGTTCCGCCTGCAGGCTTCGGTACTCCTTCTGCAAGGCAAAAAACGCCTCGTTCACCTCCTCGGCTGTAAAGTTGCTCGTGTACTCGTACACTTCTGCCTCCTGCCCGCTTCCCACCACTTGGATGGGGTTCTGCTTGTGTTCAAAAAAGGCGTCTCTCGCCTGGGCAAACACCCCGTCAGGGTGTATGTACTTGCCAATCGTCGCACACTTCGCCTCCAAGGCATAGTAGCGCGCCTTCTGTTCGGCCGTCAGCTCGCCAAACTTCGTTTCAAAAGTCGGCGCCGCCGTCAGCATCGGTCTCACAAGGTCCTTCCTTCCCTCCTTGATCAGCCCGTCAATGTGGGCCTCAAACGCCTCGTCCCTGTTCAGGGCCTCCTTCGCCTTAATCCCTTCCCGCAGGTATGCAATCAGGGATTTCAGCTCGCCAATCTCCCGCAGGGTCGCCCCCAGGGTCTCCAAGTCGGCCTTCTCCGACTCGTTCTCCACTCGGTAGTTCTTGCCGTTCACGGCCAACATAAAGTCCCGCGAACAAAGCTTCATCGCTTTCAGTCTGCTTTCCGCAGCCTCGTACATTTCCTTGGCAATGTTCGCCACATGGTTTGCACTTGTAACGGTAAGGCCGTCCTTACCCAGCATGTCGTTCTGTATCATTTGCATAGTCTGTTCTGCATTATGATACGGAGAAACGGCTCGTGTATTGCAACTTTTTTTCAACTTTTTTCATCAGCCGGCCTGACATCGTCCGTGCGCCGGTCCCAGATCCACATCGCGTCGATGACGGGGGACGGGGGATGGCTCCCGGTGACGTCCAGGCCGTAGAACTTCATCCCTTTGGCCTTGTTCGCGCGAATGAGGTCCGTCACCGCCTCGCTGAGCGGGGGCCACAGGAAATCCGACACGCACAGGATGTCCGCGCTGGAAAAAGCGGTATCCTGGGGGATGATTTCCCGGAAGACCGTGCCGAACAGCTCCTCCTCGTTGTTCCCCCCGCCGCAGCCGTAGGACAGGAAGCGCTCCAGGGCCTTGCGCTGCTTCCGGAGGTTCTTCACGGTGAAACGGTCCATTTCGTCGTTGCCATATAGGAGGATGGTCACGGGCCGTTGCCGTCGCTTGGCATAGACGGTGACGGCCATCGCGAGGGTCCGGGCGACGTCCGAAGGCCGTCCCGTCATCGACCCGCTCCGGTCCAGGCAGATGACCATGGGGCCGTCCTGCCGACGAACGGGCTCCTGTCCGGCGGAGGCCGATGCGAAGACCTGGAGCCGCTTCCCGACGAAATTGCGGAAGAAGACATCCTCCGTTTCGCGACTCGCGAGGAGGGCGATCTCGGACGGGAGGAGGCTGTTCAGGTCGTCTCCCACGGTGATGCCGGCGATGTCGGACTTGGCGGCGGCGGGGAAGCGCCCCGAGGGGGCCTTCTCCTCGCCGCCGGCGCGGCCGATGCGCCGGGCGAGCTTTCGCAGGGAAGGCGGGAGGCTTTTCAAGAAGCGGAGTTCCTCCCGCCGCTCTTCCTCCCGGGAGAGCGGCTCCTCGTTCCCTTTTCCCCGCCCCTGCGTACCAGTCTGTGCGTGTCGATCTCCGGAATCGGCCCCTCTCATCGGCACGGCCTGAAAGAAAAGGTTCGAGAGGAAGGCCTCCAGCCGCATCAGGGCCTCGTCCCGGGAGAGGTCCGGGGTGTCGAGCAGCTCCTGCGCAAACGCTTCCAGCATTCCGTGCGCTTCTTCCCGCCAGGCTTTCGCCACGCGGACGGACCCCTTGAACCGGGGGTCGCAGACGCCCAGAACCAGGATTTCCCGGATGAGGTCTCCGCCGGTGGAGCGGTCGGCGAGGATGTCCTCCACGTCGTACCCGCCCAGATTGGCGGCGAAGCACTCGTCCAGGAGCGCGTCGATCAGCCGGGAGTACAGCATCACCGGGCGGAGGATTTGGAACCATATCGCCGGAGTTCCTCTCCGAGGGCCTCGTAAGCGGAGAGCGGCCGGGTGAACAGGTTGGCGTCCACCTGGGCCCGGAGGAGGCCGATGCGGTCGTGGGTGGAGGCGATCACTTCCGAGAGGAAAGACCCGGAGCGGCCGGCCATCGTCCCTTCCCGGCGCAGCGGATAGCTGAAGCTGCCGATGGTCACCATCCCGGCCTTGGGGCTGCAGATGGAGAAATCGCCGGGACCGTCCGTCAGGAGGATCGTTCCGTTCTCGCCGAACCGGCCGCCGGTCCGCCCACTTTTCAGCCGCTCGTAGTCTTCTGCGGCGATCAGCATCAGTTCGCCTCCGGCCTCGAAGGCGTAGTGGACGCCCCCGTCGGGGCTCCAGAACTTCGCCGACCCGGCCGCCGGCGCCTTCTTCCACCGGTTTTCATCGACGGAGACGGTCCCTTTCAGCAGTTGGACCATGAGTTCCCGGGCGATGTCTTCCCGGACCCGCGCAAGCTGGGCGTCGTTGTCCCAGAGGAGGTGCTCCAGAAGCAGGCAGTCCGACCAGTCCACCGCCTCCCGGCCGTTAAGGAGGGCCGAGGTCCGGAGGAGGCCGGCGATTTTCTTCCAGCGGCGGTCGGACACGTAGGGGATGCTCTCTTCGTCCTCGTCCTCCTCGGGATGGAGGTCCGCCTTTGGCGCGTAACGCGTGCGCAAAGCATAGAGGAACTCGAGGATTTCCTCGGGAATGACGATGCCGTCCCGCTCTTCGAGCATCGCTTTCATCTCTTCCGACGTGAACGGGAGCTCCCCAGGAACCGTGCAGGAAACGGCGGTCTTTCCCGTCAGGAGCGAGAGAAAGTTCTCTTTCTCCCGGAGAGGGTCCACGATGTATCGCACGAGGAACCGGTCCCAGAGCGCTTCCAGGCCTTCGCCCTGGGCGGGGAGCTCGTTGGAGGCGGCGATGACCGCCTTGAGGGGGAGGGGAACATCCTCGCGCCCGTTGCGGAAGATCTTCTCGTTGAGGGCCGTGAGGAGGCTGTTCTGGATGGCGGGTCCGGCCTTCCAGATCTCATCGAGAAAGACCACGTCGGCCGTGGGCAGGTAGCCGTCGGTCACGCGTTCGTAGGTGTCGGCGTCCTTGAGCTTGGAGATGGACACCGGGCCGAAGATCTCGTCCGGGGTGCTGAAGCGGCTCATCAGGTATTCGAACCGGCGGGCGTCCTGGAATGCCAGGGCGAGCCGGCGGGCAATCATACTTTTGGCTACGCCGGGAAGTCCCAGCAGGAAAATGCTCTCCCCCGCGGCGGCGCTCAGCAGGGCCAGGCCGAGGGCCTCCTCCCGTTCGAGCACCCCGGCGGAAAGGGCTGCCAGCAGCGCCTCGGTCCTATTTCTCAGGTTTCTTTCCATGTCTCAACGCATAAAGATAGGGATGCCGGAGCGGCTTTCGCAGAAAGGCCCGCATCGTGTGCGAGACTTCCTCGAGGCGCTTCCGATAATGGTCGATACCGATGTAGAAGTCGCCCGCCCAGCGCGTGTGCACGACCAGCTGGTCCTCGTACATCGTGATGCCCTTGACGCAACGCGGGCCGTAGCGTTGTTGGAGCTGCTGCATCGTCACGCGGTAGAGGATGTCCGGCGCCTGCTCCGTCGTCCACTCGAACACCCCCGGCACCTGGCGGAAGAGTTCGTACTGCGCGTCGGAGCACATCCGTTCCGGCCAGGCCTCGCGGTAGAACAGCAGCACGGGGTCGACGATCTCCAGCGCCTTTTCCAAGGTGAGTTCATCGCCCCGGATCCAGTTGGTGACCCGCCATTCCAGCGGACAGACGATCCGGACGAGGCACCGGTCCGTCTCCGGCTCGTATTCCACCTCCGGGCGGAGTCCCGTTCCGGCGAGCATGTCCGCGAGGACGCCCCGCAGCCACCCGCTCCAAGCGCTTTTGTCCTGCCTGTCCATCGGCCGCTATCTGAAGGGGGAAACCATGTCCAGGACGTCGTCCATCGTGAGTTTGCCGCTGTAGGCGGTGCCGTCCAGCATCTCGTCCGCGAGCGCCTGCTTGGTCTCGTGGAGCCGGAGGATCTTCTCCTCGATGGTGTGCCGGGCGATGAGGCGGATGACGGTGACCATCCGCTGCTGGCCGATGCGGTGCGCCCGGTCCATCGCCTGGTTCTCGATGGCGGGATTCCACCACGGGTCCAGAAGGATGACGTAGTTCGCCGCCGTGAGGTTGAGCCCGAGGCCGCCGGCCTTGAGGCTGGCGAGGAGGAGGGGGCAGTCCCCGCTCTGGAACTGCCGCACGATGTCTCCCCGCTCTTCCAGCTCCGTCTGCCCGTCCAGGTACAGGTAGCGGTATCTCTTCCGGTCCAGGAGCGCCCGCACCTCGGCGAGGTAGGACGTGAACTGGCTGAAGACCACTACCTGGTTTCCAGGGACCGCCGAGATGGATTCCAACAGGCCCATCAGGGCGTTGGTCTTGCTGGACCCCAGCTGCCAGTCGTCGTGCACAAGTGACAGCGACAGGGCCGCGAGGCGGAGTTTCGTCAGTTCGGCGAAGAACTCGACCTTGACGGCGTCGTCCTTCTTCCTCTTTTTGTTCTTCCCGCCGCCGATGCGGCTGACGTGCGCCTCGACATACTGGCGCATCGCCTCGTACACGCGCATCTCCTCGTCGGAGAGGTCCACCAGCTGTTCGCAGACGATCTTGTCCGGGAGCTCGTCCAGGACCTCCTCCTTGGTGCGGCGGAGGATGAACGGCTGGACCAGGTCGCGGAGGAACTCGCTGTGCTGCTCGTCCAAGTCGCCGTGCAGGTAGCGGGCCTTGAAGTCCGACCACTCGCCGAGCAGGCCCGGATTGATGAACTGGAAGAGGTTCCACAGCTCTCCGAGGTGGTTCTGCAGGGGCGTACCCGTCAGGATGAGCCGGCTGCGGGCCTGGAGGGCCATCGCCGCCGCGCTCACCCGTGTGTTGCGGTTCTTGATCTGGTGCGCCTCGTCCAGGCAGACGACGTTCCACTCCTTCTGCGCGAGCGCTTTCGACTCCGTAGTGAGCACGCCGTAGGTCGTGAGCACCAGCTCGCCGGGACCGGCGGCGGTGATGCGCTCGTCGCGATGCGCGAGGTCGTTGAGGACCGTCACCCGGAGCGACGGGGCGAACTTCGCCACCTCGATCTCCCAGTTCGGCACGACGGATTTCGGCGCCACGACGAGCGAAGGTCCTTCGTCCGCCTTGCTCAGCAGGAAGGCGATGCTCTGGACGGTCTTTCCGAGGCCCATGTCGTCCGCGAGGCAGGCGCCGGCGCCCCAGGCGTCGAGGCGCTTCATCCACACGTACCCTTCCTTCTGGTAGTCGCGGAGAGTGGCCTTCAGCCCGTCCGGCAGCGCCGGGGTGGAGTCGTAGGCCTGCTGCATCCGGTTCAGCAGGCTCTTGAACCCATCGTCCATCGTGCCCCGCAGGCCGCCCTCGTCGCCGAGGACCTGCGCGAGATGGCCCACGCGGTACACGGGCACGACCCGGTTCTTGCCGGCGCGGGCGGACATCATCTCGTCCATCGCCTGGAGATGCCGCTGCAGGGTCTTGGTCATCCGCACATAGTCCTTGTCGCCCAGGCGGATGAATCCCTTCACGTCGGACCGGCGCATCGCCTCCAGGAGGTCGGCGAGCTTGAACCGGTCGTCGCCGATGGACACCTCCCCCTCCACCTCGAACCAGTTGACGCCGGACTTGACCGTGATGTCGATGTCCTTGTCCTTCACGTCCCCCCGGAAGCGCAGCGCGCGGCCTTCCGGCCATTCGACGAAGCATTTGTCGCGGTGGTCGTAGGCCCAGGAGAGCACGCCGAGGAGCGACTCGCTGGCGTAGAGCTCGCCGTGCTTCCCGTCCTGGAATTCCAGCGCCAGCTCCTCCTCGAGATAGGCCGTCAGCTCGGCGTAGTTGTCGTATTCGGCCTGGAGGTCGCGGCGGATGAAGCGCGGGTCGCCGCCCGAGGTGTCATAGACGTCCTCGGGCCCCCGGCCGGGCTCGCACCGCAGGTCGCTTTCCTCGAAGGGGGCGACCGAGAGGTCGATTCCGTATCCGTCCCCGTCCGGGAGCGGGGTGAGCCGGATGCAGATGCGCGGGCTTCCCTGGAGGGTGGGGATGACCGCCATCGCGGGCAGGTCCGACCGCACCTCGAGGATGCCTTCCAGCGAGTCGATGGTGTGCCGGATGAGCGGCAGCGCCGAGACGGGGAAAACCCCTACCGTCAGCAGGCGCGCGAGGATGTCGCGCTGGACGGGGTTCGTCCGGATGCAGGTGTACTTGCCGCCATTGCGGAGGACGGAGACTTCCGGAACGGTTCCATCCTGGCGGCGCACCACGTTCGAGGAGACCGCGATGGACCCGTCTTTGCCGGAGAAGGCCACGAAGGGTTGCTCCAACGCCACGGGAAGCGGCCGGTACGGGGGGCGGTAGAACTGCCCCGTGAACAACCGCCCGCTCCCGGCCAGGACGGGAAGGACGACTTCGGTGTCGGGCTGGTCGACGACTTTGTTCCCGAGTCCCCGGGCGACCTGGTGGTCGAGCAGGTCCATCGAGTCGTAGCCGCCCTTGACGAGCCGGCTGCGGGACAGGAGCTTGTCCCCGGACCATTCCGTTTCTCCGGGCAGGCGGCGCTGTTCGATGACGGCGGTGATCCACTTGTCGTCCACGAAATAGATGATCCGCTTCTCGGAGGCGTCCTCCTGCTTCGAGGAGGCGACGGAGGCGGAAAGGTCGTTCAGCGCCATTTCCCAGGCTTCCTTTCTGGGGATGGCGGACAGGACGCCGGGACCGCCGAAGAGATCCCGCAGGTGCTGTTTTTCGGCGGAGACCGTCGGACAGAACTCCGCCGTCTCATTGCGGAAAACGGGAATGCAGGGGACGGCCGACGGGTCCAGCCCGAGGGCGGAGATCCGCTCGTCGTCCGCCTTGAAATACTGCAGCACGGCGAGCGCCATGTCCCGTCCCAGAACGGTCCGGTCGCGTTCCAGGTGCTTCCGGAGTTCGCCGGCGACGAGGCCCAGGCTGTTCTTCTCGCTTTCGTCCAGATGGACAAGGAGCGTCTGCGTCACGGCGTGCATCGGGTCGTAGCGGAAGCCGGAGCTCAGCTTCAGCGCGTCCAGCGCCCGCTCCGCCCGCGCGCTCTGGTACTTCCGGACACTGCGCACCAGGCACAGCGCGTAGAACCAGGTCATCAGCCGGTCCGGGAACGTTCCGTCGCAGCCGGGCGGCGTCAGGGACCGGGCCTTCAGGAACGTTTCAAGCGCCTCGGGCAGATTCCCTTTCAGCAACTGGTCCGTCGCCCGGATGCCGTCGGCCCAGAAGGACCGCCCCGGCGAAGGATCCTCGGGGAGGACGCCGGTGAGATAGTAGGCGTATGCAGCGGCCCGGCCGGGGATGTCCACCGACCGGGGGAAACCGTCTCGGGCGTACGCCAGGACGGTTTCGAGGGTGCTTTCATCCAGCTGCCCGTTCTCGAACTTGTCCTGCAGGAAGATGGCGAGGAGCTGCTCCGCCTCCTTCTGCGGGAGGATGGACAGGACCTTGTCTCCGTAGCCGTCGGCGAAGAGAAGGTCGATGAAATACTGCCAGATACCGTCCTTGGCGGGGAAGCGGAGCTTTCGCGCCTGGGAAAGGTTTCCGGCGGCGATGCATTCCGCGACCGCCCACAGGTAGGCCGACGTCTCGGACCGGAACCGGCTGAAATCCCCGTAGGCGCGGGCCCATTCCGGGAAATGCTTCACGACCGGGACGACGATGCGGAAATAGTCCCGCGGCAGGATTTCCCCGCCCACGAGGAGGCCTTTCTGCTCCAAGGCTTTCCGGTCGGCCTCCGTCCGGCCCTTCGGAATTTCGAAGCGGCCGTCATAGAGGGTGACCGTCCAGGGATTGAGCGGAAAGCCGCCGCGATAGGCGCAGTAGCCCAACAGCCGGAACTGGCCGGGGGTCAGGCCGGGGAACGCTTCGGCTACTTCAAGAGGGAGCGACAATTCTTTTTTACTGGGCATCGGTGCAAAAATAGGCCGGCATTGTGCCAAAAGATGGCAGAATGCCGATGAGATAATCTATTTAAGGAATACGCAACCGGGCTTCACATTTTTCAAGAAGAGAGAAAAAACGGCGCAGAATTTTCG
>JAEEGH010003590.1_pt1 | contig 40601 bp, 32 predicted proteins | sample 9134181 | NCBI WGS metagenome assembly JAEEGH01 (sample SAMN16246544, study PRJNA631951) | gut metagenome | biome: gut microbiome; feature: rumen; material: DP-attached | host: Bos | place: Iran: Karaj | collected 2018-10 | reverse complement strand
GACCAGCGCTTGATTCTTTTATTGCACATGCGCTGGCTACCAGGAAAAAGGAGAAACGTATGTGTAAAATCAATAAACCAATTATCAATCTGACAGCTACTGCTGCCAGAATCAAAGGTTACCGACTAAGGTGCGGTTATTCAGTTCGCGAAATACAGGCTATATTTAACTTTAATTCTGCTGAGGCAATTTACTCCTGGGAAAAGGGTAAGTATCTGCCGACAATCGACAATCTGATTGTACTTGCAGCAGTTTATGGTGTTACAATTGATGACATCATTGTACGCGATGAGATTGAGATTGAATGTGAGCTTGATATTCGTGATGAAAAATCGGCGTAAAAATGAAACTAAAAGTTTCCGCCGTTCCAGCCCCAGTTAGAGGTTCCAAAATAGCTGACGTAGATTGCGTTGCCTGGAATGTCTAATTGGGCTTTTAAGATTTCGCAGATTTTTGCGGTCATTTTATCGCTTGCAGAACCATCAACATTTCCAAGAACCTTTACTTCAACGTAAGCACCCTTATCAAGTTTTTTACCACCAAAGTATAAATCCTGATTGTCTTCAAGGCTTATCATTAAATAGCTTTCCGGTTTTCCCATAATGCTGATAGCTTTTCCAAACTCAGCTTTTAAGATATCTCGTTTTTCGGAAGGCAACTGCATTGTTACCTTTGCTTGAATCATTGGCATAATAACCTCCATGTATTAGTATTTTCATTGTACACTAATTGTTTGTTCCTTGCTACAAACCAGCTCCATAATTTAATTGCATGACGGATAAAAAAATTGCCTGCATCGCAGAAAACTGGTGTGCAGGCAAAAATTATGGAGTGAAAAAAGTATTAAACTGCTGCAAATCCGTTTTCCAAATCTGCAATAATATCGTCAACGTGTTCTGTACCGATTGAAAGTCGGATTGTGTTCTGAGCAATTCCCTGGTCGGCAAGTTCGGCATCATTAAGCTGAGAGTGAGTTGTGCTTGCAGGATGAATTACAAGTGATTTTACATCTGCAACGTTTGCGAGCAGGCTGAAAATCTTAAGGTTGTCTATGAACTTCCAGGCTTCTTCGCGGCCACCCTTGATGTTGAAGGTAAAGATTGAAGCGCCGCCATTAGGGAAGTATTTCTGATAAAGTGCATGATCTGGATGATCTGGAAGAGAAGGGTGATTTACCTTTTCTACCTTTGGATGATTCTTCAAGAACTCAACAACCTTCTTTGTGTTTTCTGCATGACGTTCCAGGCGGAGTGATAAAGTTTCTACACCCTGCAACAAAAGGAATGCATTGAATGGAGAAATTGTAGCACCTGTATCGCGGAGAAGAATTGCTCGTATGTAAGTTACAAATGCAGCTGGTCCAACAACATCATAGAAAGAAACTCCGTGGTAGCTTGGGTTAGGAGCAGCTATCTGAGGGTAGTTGCCGCTAACTTTCCAGTTGAACTTTCCACTTTCTACAATGATACCGCCGAGTGTTGTTCCGTGACCGCCGATAAACTTTGTAGCTGAATGAACAACAATGTCTGCTCCGTGCTCGATTGGGCGGATAAGATAAGGTGTACCAAAAGTGTTATCTACAACAACAGGAAGTCCGTGTTTGTGGGCAATTTCTGAAATTGCATCAATGTCTGGAATATCACTGTTAGGGTTGCCTAATGTTTCAAGATAAATTGCGCGTGTGTTAGGTTTGATAGCTGCCTCAACTTCTTTAAGGTTGTGGGCATCTACGAAGGTTGTTGTAATACCGTACTGTGGCAATGTGTGAGAAAGAAGGTTGTAGCTTCCACCGTAGATTGTTTTCTGGGCAACAATGTGTCCACCGTTAGCAGCAAGAGCCTCGATTGTATAAGTGATTGCTGCTGCACCAGATGCAAGTGCAAGTGCTGCCGAACCGCCTTCAAGAGCTGCGATTCTCTTTTCAAGAACATCCTGAGTTGAGTTTGTCAAACGTCCGTAAATGTTTCCTGCATCAGCAAGGCCGAATCGGTCTGCGGCATGCTTTGAATTGTGGAATACATAAGAAGTTGTCTGATAAATTGGTACTGCGCGTGCATCTGTTGCAGGGTCTGCACTCTCCTGTCCAACGTGTAATTGTAATGTTTCGAATTTATAGTTTGCCATTTTTGTTTCTCCTAAAAAATTATTATTATGAGGGGGAAGTCTCCCCCTACGCGCCCACTTCGTTGGTCGCTACCCTCTCTCCTAGGTGGCTACGCCCCCTAAAACCCCCAGATGGTTGTTAATTAAAAGATTTGAATTCTAAAGACAACAGAGGCACATGACTCCGTTGCGGAAATTTTCACGGACTAGTTTTTCGAAATAAGTTTTCATTATGTGCCTCCTTATCGTTCTATAACCTATTAAATAACTAGGTTATAATCAGACTGTAAATCAAATTACCTACTATGTCAATAGGTAGCGAAGGTTTTTGTTAAATTTTTTACAAACATTTTTTTTACCTTCGCTCGCAGTTTTGTGAACAAAACTGCGCATTTAATTTATTTTTTTTATATCCTTTTTTATTTTTATTTGTTAGAATATGTGCAATATTTTCTATAATAATAGGATGGAGTTAAAGTAGAATGAAAAAGTCCTTTTCAAAAATCCTTTCAACAACAATATTAACATTTGCAGTATTTGCTGCACCTCTTTCTGCCCAGGTAAAAACAACATTTACCAAAGAAACACGCCCGGAAGGTTTTGTAGCCGCAAGTATGGTAGCAAGCGAAGGTTCTGGAACTCAAAACAAGGTAAATGTAAAAATGCCTGCTAAAACAAGAGGTATTGAACGCTTCCAGAAAAAGAATGTTTTTGGTCAGAATATACCTGATTCATTTCTCTTCTATAGAAATATTCTTAACGACCGTCAGCAGGTTGCTTACGACACACTTTATAAAGCTGTTATGAATGGACAGCACGAAGTTGAACTTACAGTAAAAACTTCAGTTGCAGAGTTTGAACAGGTTGTTGATGCAGTCCGCTATGATAACCCGGAAGCCTTCTGGTGGAGCGGTACTTATAATTACTGGAAAAACTCAGATGGAACTGTAACAAAGTTTGAGGCTGAATATTGGCTTAAAGATTCTGAAATGCAGACAGCTTATAACGACTTTTGGGATATGACAGTTCCAATTATTTTTTATGCTTCTCGACTTCCAGATGAGATGAGCAAAATCAAGTATATCCACGATTACATCTGCCTTTCTACAGAGTACGATACCAAAGCTGCAAAATTGAATAAATGCGGCGGAAAGTATCAGACAGCCTACAGCTGTGCTGTTGATTATCTTACTGTTTGTGCCGGTTATGCTTCCTGCTTCCAGTATTATATGCAGCAGCTCGGAATCCCTTGTGTAAGTGTTTGGGGCAGCGGGCATCAGTGGAACTTTATTCAGGTAAACGGCCAGTACTATCAGATGGATGTAACCTGGGACGACACTCAGCTTGTACCTTGCTACTATAATCTTATGCATGCCGATATGCAAAAGGTTGATTCACACGCTTTGGAATCAATTGCTGCAGATTTGGTAAAAAAACATCCAAGTACAAATAATAAGATGTCTTACCTTAGTTATTATGGCCCTCTTATTGAAGGCAGCCCTTATACTTACAAGGAGCTTGGCAATTTCCAGGCAGAAGTTAATAATCCTTCTAAAGCAAAGGTATATGAAGAAGAACCTCAGATTTTACCATCAATTGGAAGTACAGCAGATTTGGAAAAGCTTGTAAAATATGGCTTTAATTCAATCAACGAAAAAACAATTAATTTTTCTTTCCTCATTCCTAATTCAAAAGATATGGAGTCAATCCTAACTCCAGTAACAGATGGAACTGTAGGAGACTGGCTCTATTCTTTGGGAAAAAGTGGGGCTTATAAATACAGTTATGGTTCAGATATAATTGATAACAGCGCTATTATAAATCTGTCACTCACATCAAAATAGTAAATCAAACTGCTATTTTGGGCTTGACTCTAAAATTATTTTCAGTTGAGGTTTCGATTAAAATGTTAAAAAAAATATTTTTGTTCAGTTTACTCTTTATTGCAGTCAGCTCTTTTGTGTTTTCCGCTAAAAAAAAGAAGGCAAAAGAAGCAGATCCAGAAGAAGCTCTTGAAGCTCTAGAGAAGTATAATGAAGAGCTTTCACAAACTGCTTTGGAACTTGCAGAAGAGCTTTATGAAATGGCAATGTCTGAGTTTGCAGAAAAGGATTTCAAAAATGCCCTTAGTGATTTTAAGTCGGCTTTTGAACTGTATGAAGTTAGCGAAAAATATGAAATCACTGTAAGTAAGGCTCTTGAGATTTATTTTGAGCTGAACGATTATCCCGAAAAATATGAGCAGAAGTTTTTTGATTTGAAACTGAAAGCTTTGAGTGCGGGCATTCTGGCTTCTGAAGATGCCCGGCTTTATCTTGCTTCTAAAAAAGATGAGGTTATGCAAAAGGCTCTTCCCCTGTATTATGCACTTGTTTCCTTGTGCGCTGATTATGGTGACCCTAAATCAGCTTTTTATTTTTCTGAGCTTTCTCGAAGCCGAGGTTTTTTGGACGAGATTGGAATTGAAACAGGTTTGAATCTTGATGGAATTACCGATGAGCAGCGCAACAAGTACCGTGAGCTTACAAAACAGATTACGTCTATTAAGCAGAAAATTAATGCAGAAAATGAAAAAGCAAAAGATAAGGTTGATGAAGCAGCCGTTACAAAATATAAGAATGAGTTAGAAGCGACTAACACAAAACTCCAGGAGCTTGAAAATCAGATTCTGGAAGATGAACCACGCTTTGAATATTTTAAAAATACAGACCCGGTAGATTTTCAGGAAGCAAGAAGCTGGTGTGGAAATGATAAGGCTGTGTTAGAGTATGTAATTTGGGATGATGATGCTACAAAAAAAATCAACCCATACTGTATTATGATTTCCAAAAGAAAAGTTGTTTGTGTTCCTCTGGACAGTGAGTTTGATTTTTCTTCGGCAGCCAAACAGTTCCGCGAATTGCTTACCAGTAGAAAATCTCTGGCAGATAAAGAGCTTAGTGCATTGAGTTCTACACTTTACGAAAAACTTATTGCTCCGGTTTTGTTAGAAATACCTAACTCAATTTATGATATTGTAATTGTTCCTGATGGTGCAATTTCCTTTATACCGTTTGATGTTTTGTCGGAGGATGGAAAGAACTTGTTTGGAGCTTTATTTAATCTCAGCCTGTCTCCTTCTGTTTCTGTAAGTATGATGACAGGTGAAAGGGATTATAATTTCTCTGATAAAATGCTTGGAATTGGAAATCCTGTTTATTCAAAGGAAGATAACGGAACAGACCGCGCATTTACAATGAAGTTCCTGGCCGCTCCAGCATCATCCTCTAATGCAAACTCTACGGAAAAGCTTTTAAAAAAATATGTGGAAGAAGAAGATGCAGGACATTATTTTGCAACAAAGCAAATAAGCTGGTGTAATATTCCTGGCACGGGTGAAGAAATCCATAACATTCAGTCAAACGTATTTGGAAAAGATTTATTCAAGATTGTAGAAACAAAAGCTGCAACTGAACAGAATCTTAAGGAATTGTCTGAATCTAAAAAGCTTGCTGATTATTCTGTAATTCATTTTGCATGCCACGGATATTTTGACAGCGACTATCCGCAGATGTCCAGCATTGTATTCAGCGAAGTTTCTACAGATGTTGATTCACGAAAAGGGCAGGATGGATATCTCACTTTGTCAGAAGCCGCAATACTTAATTTAAATGCAGAGCTGGTAAATCTTTCTGCCTGTCAGACTGGGCTTGCAAAAATTAAAAAGGGCGAAGGAATGTCTGGACTTGTGCGCTCCTTCCTGGTTGCAGGGGCTAGAAAGGTTGGCGTTACCCTCTGGTGCGTTGATGATGAAGCTACCTGTGAGTTTATGACAAGAATGTATTCAAAGGTAGATAGTGGCTTGTCTTTTGCAGAGGCTTATTCGGCTGTAAAGGATGAGTTCCGCCAGATTGAAAAATGGTCATCACCATATTACTGGGCTGCTTTTGTTTTGTATGAATAGCCGTAATGACATTAATTTTTTTATCTGATATTATCTGAAAGATTGCCGCATCAAGTGCGGCAATAACATTATGTGTTTATTAATCATTCCTGTGACAAAATGCGGAGTTTATTATGAGTGAAAATAATGTAACTGATGTTACTGAAAATAAAATGGGTACAATGCCGCTTGGCAAGCTGCTGATTCAAATGTCCCTGCCGATGATGATTTCTATGTTTGTGCAGGCACTTTATAATATTGTTGATAGTATCTTTGTAGCACAGATTTCAGAAAATGCAATTACAGCTGTTTCACTTGCTTTTCCAATTCAGAACCTGCTTATTTCTGTAGCAGTTGGAACAGGGGTTGGTATCAATTCTCTTTTGTCACGCAGGCTTGGAGAAAAAAGGCAGGACCAGGTAGATAAGGCTGCAATGAACGGAATCTTCCTTACTATTTGCAGCTTTATAGTTTTTTTATTCATTGGTATTTTTGTCCCGGAGCCATATTTCCGCAGTCAGACAGATAATGCAGAAATTATTGAATACGGCGTAACTTACATGCGAATCTGTTTGATTTTTTCTATTGGTCTTTGCGGTTCAATTACTTTTGAACGCCTATTGCAGTCAACAGGTCTTACAATGCTTTCTATGGTTTCGCAGCTTGTTGGAACCCTGTTTAATATTGTTTTTGACCCAATCCTTATTTTTGGTTTGTTAGGCTTCCCTAAGCTTGGAATTGCTGGTGCTGCCATTGCAACCGTTATGGGCCAGATTGCCGCAATGATTGTTTCCTTTATCCTTAATCTTAAAAAGAACAAAGAGATTCATTTTAGCATTAAGGGCCTGCTCCCAGATTGGGAAATTATAAAGGGTATTTATGCGGTTGGTGTTCCTTCAATTTTGCTTTCGTCAATTGGTTCAATTATGGTTTACTTTTTGAACCTTATAATCGGCGCTTTCACTACAACTGCAATTGCTGTATTCGGTGTTTACTTTAAACTCCAGAGCTTTGTATTTATGCCTGTGTTTGGTTTAAATAACGGAGCAGTACCAATCATCGCTTATAACTACGGAGCAAAAAAGAAGAGTCGAATTATTAAGGCTGTAAAGCTGAGTGCATTAACCGCCGGCAGCATCATGCTTTTTGGAACTTTGATTTTTGAGATTTTCCCGGCCCAGCTGCTTATGCTTTTTAATGCATCTCCAGAAATGCTTACAATTGGTGTAAAGGCTATGAGAATTATCGGAATCCATTTCCCGATTGCTGCTTTCTGTATTATTTTTGGCTGCGTTTTCCAGGCGTTGGGTCAGGGCATTCAGAGTATGGTTATAAGCTTTGTACGTCAGCTTATAGTGCTTCTTCCGGCTGCATGGCTTTTGTCTCTTACCGGCAACATAGACCGTGTTTGGTGGGCATTCCCAATTGCAGAGCTTTCATCACTGGCATTGAGTACTATATTCCTGCGACAAGTTTATAAAAAGTATATTATGCCGATGGCGTGATTTAGTTTTAATTAACTCCAAATATTCTGTCTTTTCTACAAGAACACCATTACTGATTATACAATGAGGCTTAGTTTTATAGGATTCTATAAAGTAGCTTATTGTGTTAATACAAAGAAAGGATCAAAACTTGTCGCTGAAATTGTTATAGAATCTAACACCGTATCTGTAATAAGGAATAAAGAATAGGGTAGCAATTTAAAATTTTTGTCAAAATCATATGGTAATAATTCTTTGCAACAGAAAATTGGTTCGTCAGAAATACAATCTTTTTTACTGAAGTCAAAAATATGATCAATCCTTTTTGTCAGTATTTCTTGTGCAAATTCCTTAAATAGAATATCTGTATTCTTCTCAACTGCATCTCCAATTGCGGACCAACCGTTTGAGTCAGAGGAAATAATTTTATGTAAAAAGGAGATACCCCCATTATCTATAAATTCAATTTGGTTTTGAGGGTTTTGTATAATTCCACCATATTTTTCGAATAACCAATATAAGAATAAAAGAATAGCCCCTCGTTGCCCAGCAGAATCAGAATTACCAAGATAGTCAGATTCACAAAAAGAAAAATATGCAGAATTTGAAAGATAATAATCAACAAACTTCATGTTTCCACCTGAGATACCATATCCACATAGACTTTCAGTTAAATGACTTAATCCTTCATCAAGAAAAGTTTCTAACTGGGTAAAATTGTTATTTGAGAAATTTATAGCATGAGTCAACTCATGAGCAATTGTTGCAATTATAGAATTAACCGAATAATTACCAGTTTCTTCAGGGATAGCAACATATATCATATCAATTTCATTACTATATGGATTATATGAAGGAGAAGTTTTGTTTGTATTTCTTTCAAAGAAGTCAGATGCATAAAAAAAACCGAGTGCTTTTTGTTCATAATTAATTGAAGGCGCAAACAAAACAGCAATCTTACCATCCTTATTTATGTCAGCACAATTTCCCCACAAGATGCAAAGTCTCGGTATTATAATTTTTTTTACACTAACAATACATTTATCAATAAGAGATCTTGTCTTTTCATATTCAATAGAAAATAATTCTTCTGGAAACCAAATCTCTATTTTTTCATCAGAATAATATAACCTTGCTTTATATTGCGTTGGTTCTGAATATGTATTTGAAGTATTTAATACATAAAAATTCCTTATACTGGTTTCTTGACTAAGAGAACGATACTTACAAGTACTAATAGTCTTAAGATCTTTTGTATTTGAGAAAGGTTTTATAATATTATCATATAAGAATAGTCTTTCTCCATTATCTTCGTCTAAATTATTTTTTGATTCGTTCGTTTTTATAATAAGATTTTCTACAATTCCATCTAAAGCAAAAAAACTTATTTTACCGTTTTTTAATTTCTTGTTACGAGGTAACTTTGTAATATATTCGATAGAATAATTATTTAAGTTAATATGTTTCTGAACTTTAATATGTATTTCTTTCGTTCTTCCGTTTGATGTATCTTCTAAACTTACAGTATGAAAACCTGCAGTAAGTTCTTTTTCAAATTGATTTCCATATCCTAATTCTCCGTCAATAGATGATATCCAGCGTTGCTCAGGAAATTTTAAATCTGAAGCAAAAATGATTGGTTGATTATCATAATATGTCCAATCTTCTTTGGGACTTAAAATAGTAAAACTACTGTCATCTGAATTATGAGAGCAAGAGAAGCAAAAAAATCCGAAAAGAAAAAAAAATAAAATTTTATTCCACATAAAACTGAATATTGCTACTATCTATTGAAGAAACAGAATAATAATCAGCAGATGAAAAATATGGATCTCCATAAATCTTCTGTGCTGTTACACAAAGATAATAAATTCCAGGCTTAAGTATATAAGGGGGAATATCTATACTTGTAGAGGATGATGAACCTGACCATAAAGTTGTGAGAGGTGATTTTATTGAGATGTGATAAACAACATCATTTCCACAAGACTCCCATGCGACATAAGAAGCACAATCTTTTGAAAGAGAATCTCCAGATAGTACTGTATTTCCATTTGAATCGGAAAAAGAAAGAATTGTTGGTTTAGTTGATAAGCGCGTATGAGGAATAGTAATAACAATATTCTTTCCGATTGCAATGGAATCTACAGTAATTGTATAAATATCATCTTCTATAGCATCAACAACAGCTGTATAGCAGCATGAATTAGAATTATAATCCATAATTGTAACTGAATTTTTACTGTCTGAAACAAATACAACAGCTCCTGTCATACAGTTTCCAAATTCATTTTCTACAATAGCTTTTATTTCTGCATTTCCACCATTTATAGTTGTTATACTACCATATACCCGAAATAATGGACCATCTTTTTTACAAGCTGAAAATAGAAAGCAAAAGAAAATAAAGACTATAATTCGAAATTTAACATGCATATTTTTACCTTCCTTTTATGGCCGGATTGCAACAATAGTGACCTTATTATCTTTGTCGTAATGGCTATAATCAAAAAATATTGCAAGACCGTTGTATTCTATACTTCGTCCATCAGAACCATAACTTATTATACTTGTATTAATTCCCAGGATTTCGCCGGTCTTTTCATCTAAAACACATAATCCTCGTAACCATAAAGGGACAAAAACCTTGCCATTCATAATGGTAGGGCAGGCAGATTGTGAGCCACTACCTTCGGGAAGCTGTCCCCAAACAAACTTTAAGGTTTTTGTATCAAGACAAATTATATTGTGTATATTTTTACGAGGGATTCCTGTTATTGAAGAACTTGTCCAACTAGCTGTATTTGTATAGAAAAATTTTCCATCATGATATGCTATGCCATCACTGTATATACCGCCATTAATATCATCTTCCTGCATAAGATCTTTTAATGATTGAGAGCTTTCGTGTAGACATATGCCAGTTTCCAAATCAAAACAACCTATTCCCTGTTCAATGATATACAGTTTTTTATCGACAATTATCATATTGTCTATTCCATAGCCATATAGCTTCTTACAATTATAATGCCACAATTCTTTTTCATTCTCCAAATCAAAAGCTATCACTTTACTTTTTGTTGGGGTTTCATCGTTATAATCATCAATATCATAGGTTTGAAAATATAATATATTGTCAGCTTGTATTGGTGTTATTAGTGGATGAAGCCCATATTCTTCATCAAACCATAAATAATCAGGAGTAATAAATTGTTTTGTATTAGGAGAGCAAGAAAAATCAATTTCTGAAAATGGAAGCTTACATAAGTTATTCCATATCCAATATAGATTTTCATTATAATAATATAATCTTCCATTTGCGGCTACATTTATAGGATCTGTTTCTTCATCATTCAGTTTTATAGTTGCTAATAGTCTTCCTGCTGAATCTTCAAAAATGTATAAATACCTTATACCTTCTTCAGTGTCTTTGAATATAATAAATACATATCCATTAGTGGCAAGAATCTGAGCGTCAATTTTAAAAGAAGCTTTAAAAAGCTCTTCAGTTTGCCATTCTCGTTTTGGATTTAATAAATCTATTTTTGAAATATATCCAAGTTGATTTTCAAGATTCCATTCAACTGCATAAAGGTATCTTCCATATTGAGTCTTTTCATCAAGTCTATTTCCCAATGCTAATTCAAGTTCCCAGGCAATATCAACTTCATATTCTTTATACTTTACCTTTTCTTCTATTGGTGTTTTGCAACTAAGGAATAGTAAAGAAAATAATATTAGAAATCCTATTTTTTTTAACATGAAGCAATCCTATTTATCTAGTTCTTTTATCATATTATTTATCCGTCTCGCGGTTTCCTCATTACTGTTTGGATTAATTTTCATATGATTGTAATCTAATCCAACATATCCTTCATTTGTTTTTCCCAATACTTTTGAATGAACCTCTTCATTTCTTTTTGTATCAGGATTATAAAATGTTTTAGGATAATACTGGCTTTCTTTAGCTACAAGTCCATCATTCTCATTTGAACCTTTTAATTCATTGATTTCGCTGTCGATATTCTTAAACCAGTCTCCAGCACTGATACAATTGCTTGCAGCAGTTGCGTGATAGGATAATATACCAAGACTAGCAACACATTTTGCTATATTTACTGCAGCTGCAGTATACATAGCACCTTTAATAATAGCAGCACCCGTTCTTACATCTGATTCATTTATATCAATGTCTTCTGCATCATTTAAAAATCCTAGAGTATTACTATCTGTTCCAACAATATATCCTACTGGCAAATTTGAATCGATTCGCATTACATCTTTATATGCAGTATAATTCTTATATACTGGAATTTTCTTTATAACAGGATAATAAATTCTTATTCCCAGAATTTTCTTGCTTTCCAAACTAATTTCATTTCTTGTGTCAACTTGAACTTTGTATGGAACAGACTGTACATATGCAACATTATTTTTAATAAAATTGCTTCCAGGCATCATATCATACAATTCAGCAAGTTGATCATATGTTCCTCCTTTCCATGCACATGTTATATAACTATCTAACCAAGGAGTAACATCAGTGATAAGTTCTAATATTGTATTTTTATTTGCACAAAGAGCTATATCTCCAATTACCAATGCTACAAGACTTGTTAATGGCATTCCTATTATGAAACCGTTTACTCCGTTATAAATAGTATTTATATCATTTTGAACTTTTGACTTTAACGGAGTAAAACCTCCATCAAGCGCTTTAATTCCTTTGTCTATTCCAGATACAGTAATAACGGCCTTTAGGTTCTTATATTCATTAGGCATTTTCTCCTTAAGTCGTTTAGCATAAGCAAGAACACGGAGCCCCCCTTCACTATAACCAATTATTGTGTATTCTTTATTTTTACCGGTTCTTTTTGTTTGTCTTTCAGAAATATCCCTTATTTCTGAATCAACAAAATCTGTAAGACTTATGCTGTGAGCCGAAGATTCTATTTCTTGAAAATCATATCCATTAAAGAAATAAATATCATTTCTGTTTTCATAATTTGATACTTTTGAAAGTTTTTCTTCTCCAAAAACTGAAGTGCTTATAATTATTATTGATAATAATGTGATAATTTTCTTTACGTTCATTTTCTATTCCTCCATAAAAAATAATTTGAACTCGCTGTCTTCAACTTGGTTGATATCGATGTCTGTATATAATTCTACGACTGTTTCAATGTTACTTAAATCAGCAGGGTTACCGAATGTCATAAAATCTTCTTCGAATACTGAACCTGTTGCTTTCATTTTTTCAAGTTCTTCAATTGTTATTTCTTCTATGTCTTCTTCTGAATCATAAATTACATAATCATCTGGAAGTTCACCTACCAATTCTTGTACTTTTGTATCAACAACAAGTACTGTTCCAATTTTTATAGGTTCTCCATTATATTCTTCATAAACTGGAGAAAGTGTACTCGTTATTGTTGTTCCATCTGGTTGTACGCTTATATTTTCAACTGAGACAAGAGTTTCAGAGACTGTATCAAATGTTATTTTTGAAGAAATATTTTTTTCATATTCTGTAGAATCTAGTAGTGATTCAGGAACTAAAACAGATAAATATGGTGAATTTTCTAATTCATTAATATCTAGCATGAGCTTATTTGCTTGACTTTTTACAAAATCAAGATTGATTCTGCTAATTCCAATGTTATTGGAATCAAAGAATTTTAAAGCGCTTTCTGTATCAGAAAAAGCAGGCATTCTCATATCTATTTTATTTGTCATAGGATTGAATATGATTAGTTCATCCCCATCTGTAATTATTGAACGAGCTTCCATGCCTTCCTGTTTTTCCATATCAATGCGAGTATATTGAACTCCATCTATCAGTTTAACAGAGAGACTATATGTATTTGTTAATTCAAAATTCTGTTTACGCCTATTGTTCATAGAATAAACTTCAACTTCAGTATGAAAACTGGAAATTCCTTTTTCCTGTTTGTCAGTCCAATTAATTGTTACTGGATTCTTCTTAAACAACTTTTCTGTCTCTGTCTGTGTTGAATTTCCAGAACATCCGAAAAATAATCCTACTATAAAAATAATAGGAAACATAAACAAATACTTTTTCATTTGCATCCTCCTTTTTTTGTTTATGTTTCCATCATAAGAATAAAGGAGTTTTTTTTGCAATCCAAAATATTAAGTTTGTGACTTTAATTGTGACTATTGTGACTGTATATATGACTTTTATGACTTTTCATTTTCGCTATAGATAATCTGAACATCACCATATTTTCGCAGAAAATCTTTCTTACTATTTACTGATAAAATTTTATAAATTTTTGTAAATTGATTTTTCATATATCCTTCAGAACTTTTTATTTTTTTTGCTATTTCTCCATAATTCATACCTTGCTGTACTAATTCCAATAGATAAACATCACTCTGATGTAATTCTGGGAATCCTGCTAGGTTAAGACTCTTTTGTTCATCTTTAATTTTGGTTTCTTCTTTTAAGGTAATAGTTTCAATTGTACTTTTACTTTTAAAAGAATAAATAATAAAATAAATGATTATGGATAATATGAATAAATGACCTAACCGCAACTGGATAGATGAAATAAAAACTTCAGCACCAAAACGAATTGAAAAAAAAGATTCTATTATAAATAGAATAATAAGAAATAATGATTTTAAGATTCGATTCTTATTTAATTTATTTGTTACTGTAAGAATAACGACACCTAATGCAAACATATAAATACTCATTACGTTTTCTGGCTGAAAGAAAGAGATGCTAATAGAATATATAAACGCAATAAAAGAAATCAAGAAATCATACTTGAGATTAATCAAAATCAAAATACAAGAAATAATTGTAATGAGATTCTGAATAATAACAAAAATTCGTTGATAGAGTATTATGCCATCTTTGTCTACAACCTTAAATATGAAAACATTGTTTACTATTGAGATTGCAAGAATAAAAATGGCAATTCCAACAATTACTCTGATAATAGTAGCGTAAAACTTTTTGGAAAAAATATTATGCATACAATTACCACATTCCTCCTCTGTCAATATAATAACATGAATCAAGGAGGGAATTTGAAAAACTGTTTAGTTTTTTAGAAAGTTCATTTTTTATTTGTTTGTAATTCCATGCACCACTAACAAAAGGATTGTATATGTTATTACTTAAATCTTCTCTTTCTGATTTATGATACCCCTCTATCATTATCATAGCAAGCATATTCATACCATAAGAAATAACAGATTCATCACCGCCTTCAAAAGTTGCTATAAAAGCAAGCCTGTTATAAATATCAAAATCATCTTCCGGAGAATGAGAACAATATTTTTGAAATCCTTTTAATTCAGCTAAATACAAACAAAGATGTGCTATAGCATTTCTTTCTGGTTGCTTACAATTTGCTGCAAAAGGTATCGTTGCAATAATTCTAGCTGTTTTACTAAAATAAAGATTTTTCTTTTCTTCATTATTAAGTCTAAATACTCTAGCTATCTCATCAATAATAGAATCCCATTCTGGAAGGTTCCAATCAACTAATTCATCCTTAGAAACTGTATTAAAATTGTTCATTTTTATAACTCCTTTTTTGTTTGTTAATATATAATAACACAGACAGACAAAATAACAATAAGAATTATTATTCTATGTAATGATAAAGCCATCTGATTCTAAGATTATCCAATATTAAACCTTACTGCTTCCAATAGCTTCTTCAAACAGCGAATCGTAATCCATTGTCTCCGGGGTAACTATGGCGACTCCGACGCGGCAGGAAAGTGTTATGTTGTTGTTTTCGATGCTATAGTTTTTGCGGATCATGTTGTTGAGGGCTTCGGCTTTTGCATGAATTAATTTTTCTGTATCGACTGTAGAGTTTTTACGAACCCTTACAAAAATGGCAAATCGGTTTTCATCAATGCGGGCAATTGTATCATCACTGGAGCTAACCAGACAGAGATGCTTTGCGGTTTCAAGAAGTGCATAATCGCCAACGGAATAGCCAAAGTCTTTTATGATTTTCTTAAAGTTATCAATATCAATAAGAATCATGGCATAAGAGAACTCAATAAAATTGCAACGCGGAAGAATGTCCGAAACCTGCTGCTTAAACTGCTTTTCGTTCAAAATGCCGGATAGGGAATCCATTTCGTGGGCAATCATACTGTTACGAGCCATTTTTATTTGAGTGTTGATATTTTTTACACCCACAACAAAATTGTGATTTTCTTCAAAATTGATGGAACGGAAAATCCTTGTTTGGAAATATTCGTAGACATCATTGAAAAGCATTCGGTAAGTTACAAAGAACATTCTGTGTTCTGTAAGCTCTTTGGTAACAATTTCGCGGGAAACGGCACGCTTAAAAATCTCGTAATCTTCGGGATGAACCACAAGTTTATGGAAAGGAGTAAGCTCATCGGAAAAGCAATCCTGCAAAGGAGGGAACTCTTCCATTGGAGCATCTTCAGGATAAGATTCAGGATTGTTGTAAGAGTAGAGGACTTTACCGGAATCAAGATTTGCAAGATAAACCGCATCGTAATCTGCAGCAAGGGTTTTGATTATTTCCTCATACATTTCGCGTTTTTTACTGATTGCAGCTTCAAGGTCGCGGTTAATAAAGCCCATGGCAAAACAAAAATCTGGAGTATCATTTATTCGGATGCAGCGGATTTCGTACCAGTGTTCAATGCCATTCAGTATAATCGTCAGAAAAACAGAAAAAGATTTTCTTTCGGAAAGAATCTGCTTTAAGTTTTCTGGAGAAAGCTTTTCTGTAATATTTTTCTGCTCGCTTTTTGCTACGTACTGTTCGATGAAGGATGCATATTTTTGTGAATAGCAAATAGTTTCATATTCGGACGTTACGTATTTATGCATTTTGCTGTTTTTGAATTTTAAAAGATAAAGCTTGTCTTCTGTAAGGTTTACAAGATGTGCAGAATCATATTCTTTTGTAAGTACGTCGATTATGTACTGGCGGGCAAGAATCTCTTCCTGCTTTTTCTTTTCTTTTTTTACAATGTCGTCAACAGTGCGCACAAGGAAAACGCATACAGGTTCGCTGTTCTGATTTACAAAGCAGACTGTACACTCAATCCAGGAAGAGCCGGCTGAAGCAAAAGAATGAAGGTTTCGCAATGAAACTTTTTTGTTGCCTTCCTGCCAGAGGTGAATAAGATTTTTACGGTCAAAAAGACTGAGGAACTTCTGCTTCTGTTCAAAATTGCGGATAGATTTAGAAATTGTTTTTACAAAATCATCAATCGTTCCATTATCATTTATGTCTTTGAACCAGGTTATTTCATCATTGTAATTCAAAAGACGGTAAGTATTCTGGGCAAGATTAAAAACGAAAATCATCTGATAAAGATTTCCAAAGGATTCCGTACAGTAGCGGAAAGAGGAATCTGAATGAGCATTTGCCATCAGCTCGCTCAAATCAACCTGGAACAAATCTGCCAGCTCAATGATTCTGAAAATATCCGGTACGCTCTGACCGCTTTCCCATTTTGCAACTGCCTGTCGGGAGATTCCGCATTTTTCTGCCAGAGTCTCCTGTGTCCATTTCTTCCTTTTCCTTAAAGCGATTATTTTCGCCGAAAATGTGTCTTGCATAATATCCCTTTCTAAATATTTTAATACAAGATTTAAAAAAAACAAGTCCAACATTTCTGCTGGACTTGCTTGCCTGAAAGGCTGCTTGGGTATTGTACAAGTTCTGAGGTATGAAAGATTTAAAAACACACTTCAAAACACATTGTAGATATAAAACACATTTTCAAAATAGATTTTTAAATTATTTTTACATTCTTCTTAAATAAACATTTTTTTAATTTAAATCTTTTTTATCTATATAAACTTTTTTTAATCTCCTACTTTCTTTTATGGTTTTCTTTACCTCGTTTTTTACATCACTTTTTCTTTATGTCTTTATATTATATCGAGTAAAGAGCAAAGTCTATCAACTGTCAGTTGCATTTTTAAACTTTTTTTTACTATTTTTGAATATAATTGTGCTATTAACTATATGCTATTGCCGATAAGTCATACTTTGACTATTATATAAGAAGCGAATAGGGTTTATAAAAACAGATTTAGGAGTGCTCTGTGCCAATCATATTAAAAATCATCTATATTCTTTTGATTTTTATAGGCGGATTTATTGCCCTCATTTTATTTACGGATTTTAAGTACAAGTTCCGTGAATATATGGAAAATCGTTCAAAAAAAGCGGCTGATCAAATCATCATACTCGAAAAAAAATATCAGGACCTTGAAAAAGAAATATTCGAAAAAGATTATGTTATGATTGCCAAGTTTATGTCCAAGCAGGTTGCTAAAGGGCGGACCCCGGTGATTGAGTTACATTTTGGCGAAAACAATGTTTTTTATCGTATAGTCGGTTATAAACATCATGTTTCTTTTGTTCGCTGCCTGGAAAAACCAAAGCCTCTTGAGACAGAAGAAAAATACATAAAAAGAAAGCCTCTGAAAAAGAATCTTTTTGTGTTGATTTTTGAAAAACTGCATCTAAAAAAGGCAAAGGATGAAGTAGAAATAGAAGAAACTGATAAAGCTGATTACAACACGCTTGAGGAGTTGTTCAGTGCTGAGTTGGTGGATGGAATCTGCCTGGAAAAAGACTGGAACAAGCTGGTTTTTTGGAGAATCAGTGTTTATAAAAATGCTCCTCAAAAATAGGGGGATAAAATGAAAAAATATTTCTGGACAATCGTGGCAATGACTTTAATGCTTGTTGGGTGCAAGAAATCCCAGGTAGCATTTTATACAGATATGGAAGCTCCGGCTCCAGCTCCAATGATGAGGAAAATGGCAGTTGCAAGTTCGCGCGATATGGTTGCGAATAGTAAAGCCGAAAGCTTTGCCATGGCCGATTATGATGATGTTGAAATGGAGATGGAAGAAGCTTACACCGGCAATGGTTATAATCAGCAGAGTCAGGTTGGCGGAGAAGCTGGTGCACAGGATATCAGTGAGTTTGAACGTAAGCTTATAAAAAATGGAAACATCACTCTGCAGGTTCAGGATTTGAAAGAAGGTGAAAAAGCCGTAGAAAGCTGGTGCAAGGAGCTTGGCGGTTACATAAGCTATTCAAGCAGTGATGAATATTCATCTTATTTTACAGTAAAAATACCGAGTGCAAGCTTTGATAAGGCAATGCAGAGTGTGGGCGATTTTGGTCAGGTGAAAAACCGAAACGTTTCTACACAGGATGTTACCGAACAGTATTACGACCTTAAAACCCGTTTGGAAACAAAAAGGATTCTTCAGGCAAACTTTAAGAAGTATTTGGAAAAGGCTTCCAACATCACTGATATTCTGAAAATTGAACGCGAGCTTAATAACGTTACTTCTGAAATTGAATCTATGGAAGGTCAGCTCAGAAGGCTTTCTAACCAGATTGATTATTCTACAATTTCTATAAGCTTAATTCTTCCACAGGGAAAAACTGATCCTGTAATTCAGCCGCCAACCTTTGGAGAAAAAGTGCGCGAGTTCTTTACACAGGTAAAAGACTTCTTTATGGGAGTTGCAAAAATCCTGCTTTATGCAATTATTTGTGGAGTACCTTGCGTGGCTCTTCTTATATTCCTCTTCTGGCTTTTGTTTGGAAAGTTAGGATTGATTAAGAAGCTGTTTAGGAAGTTAAAGTAAAACTTTATGCAGTTTTTTATTGGGACGAGCGGGTATGATTATCCTGAATGGAAAGGAGAGTTTTATCCGCAGGATTTGAAAAGAGCAGATTTTCTTAGTTTTTATGCGGAACATTTTAACGCGCTGGAGCTGAACTTTTCTTTTTACGGGATGCCCGTCCCGGAAAAAATGCTGAGCTTTTACGACAGGACTCAGGGAAAAATTAATTTCAGCGTAAAGGCAAATCAACTCTTAACTCATAAAATTGAACAGGACTGGGAAACTCATGCGCAGGCTTTTAAAGCGGCTGTAAATCCTCTGCTGGAAAAAAATGTGCTTGGAGCTCTGCTCTTTCAGTTTCCGGAAAGCTTTCATTATACAAACGATAACCGCTATTATCTTGCAAAACTGATTCAGGCCTTTGAAGGTTTTCCTGTGGTGATTGAGTTTCGCCATAAGGAATGGGTGAGGGAATCGGTTTTTGCAGGGCTGGAAAAGATGAAGGCCAGCCTTTGTTTTTGCGATATGCCTCGGCTGAAAAATCTGCCGAATAATTTGATGAGTTCGCCGGAAGGTGACAGCGGTTTGTGTGCGACGCCGTTTATTGGAGAGCTTGCGTATATAAGGCTGCACGGAAGAAATGCAGATGCGTGGTATGCGGTGAATGATTCCAGCGGGACGGACGGTTCGGTGGGTGCGGGTGCTGGCAACAACGGTTCGGCGCGGTACCAGTATGATTATTCGGCGGATGAACTTTCGCAGTTTGTGCCGGTAATAAATGAGGCGATGAACGCGGGGAAAAAAGTTCACGTATATTTTAATAATCATCCTTGCGGGTTTGGTGCAAAAAATGCTAAATTGTTAAAAAGTATGGTAGAATTAAGTAATCTACAGATTTTATAGGAGCAAAAAAATGGATTTTTCGACGGTTAAGGCGAACCTGGAAAAGAAGGGGTACAAGGTTTCCTGTTTTGAAACTAAAGAAGATGCGGCTGCTTACATTAAGAGCAATGTGAACGGAAAGACAATTGGAATTGGCGGTTCTGCGAGTGCACAGCAGATGGACCTGTATCATATCCTCAGCGAAAACAATACGGTTTATTCGCACGCTTATTTGCCGGAAGGAAAAACTGTTGCAGAAATAAGGCTTGCGGCCTGCAGGTCTGAGGTGTACATCAGCTCGGTAAACGGAATTGCAGAAACAGGCGAGCTTGTGAATATTGACAATACAGGTAACCGTCTGGCAGGAACTTTGTACGGTCCGGAAAAGGTTTACCTTCTTGTGGGAAATCAGAAAATTACAAAGAACCTTGATGAAGCAATTTATTATGCAAGAAATGTTGCGTCTCCAAAAAATGCGCAGAGGCTTAAGAGAAAAACTCCGTGTGCAGTAAAGGGAGACAAGTGTTACAACTGTCAGAGCGAAGAAAGAATCTGCCGCGCGCTTTGCGTGTTCTGGGAAAAACCAACTGGATGCAGCTATGAAATTATTCTAGTAAATGAGGAACTTGGTTACTAGAGAAACGTGAGCTTGTTTACGGAAGGATTGATTGATGGGCGGTGAAAAAAAGAACTTGTTTCTGGCGATGGTGATTTTTGTACTGGTTGGGTTTTCGGCGGCTGCGGAAGATGTGGGTGCAAAATCTGTGCAGGAGCCTGTTCCAATCGTAACGAAAATCGGATCGTATATCTGCGGGAAACAGCCAAAGCAGGTGCTTTTTTCGCCGGATGATAAATACATCATAATGCCGCTTTTGGGCGATACCGGTTTTGACATCTTCAGCGTGGAAGAGAAAAAAATTACAAAGAGAATTACGCCGCCAGATTCCAAGCTTACGGGTTTTGCGGAAGGGCTTTTTATTCCGGAGAAAAATGCGTTTTTTGTTTCGCAGATGACGACCGGCAAGATTCACGAATATACGTATCCGGGGTTTGAGTTTAAGCGTTCAATTTCTACGGATGCGGAATGGTCTAAGGTGATTGTGTGGTCGCGGGAAAAACAGTTGCTGGCGGTATCGAACTGGATAACGAATAATATTTCGATAATTGATTATGAGAAGGGAACTGTTCAAAGATTGATTTCTACGGCTGCGGCTCCACGCGGGCTTTATTTTGTGAACGGTGGAAAAGAAATTATTTCGCTCGCGTTTGATGGGGGCAAGATTGAAAAGTTTGAGGTTGATACGGGGAAGAAACTTGCGACAATAAGTATTGCGAAAAGTGCAATGCGCCATATTGTTGTGAACAGGGCCGGCACTCATGCTTTTGTGAGCGACATGTATTTTAAAACAGTTTACGATATTGATTTAGCAACGTTCACCATCAGCAAACAGATAAAGGTTTTTAACAATCCGAATACAATTGATTTATACAACGACCGCTGGCTTTTTGTTTCGTGCAGGGGTCCGAATAATCCTGACGACTATACAAAGCGGAGTCCTAAGAACGGAAAAATCTACATCATCGATACAAACGATATGACGGAAGTTAGTAATTTTGAAGGCGGGAATCAGCCGACGGGGTTAGACGTGTCTAACAACGGAAGGTATTTGTGCTTCTCTAACTTTCAGGATAAAAACATCGAGCTTTATTCTATTGAGATGGGTGTGCCGGAAGAACCCGAAGCTGAGGAAACGTCTGCGGCTACAAAAGGTAATCAGTAAAGGCTTTTAAGTCCGGGAAGATTTTGTTGCACAGAGACTTTATTTCTTCTGTTGGCTGAACCTTGTCTGGAATCATCACTGTAAAAAGACCGGCGGCATGAGCACTCTTAACTCCATTTATACTATCCTCAACGGCAATACATTCTGCGGGGGCCAGACCGAGTGAGTTACAGGCCATAAGGTAGATTTCGGGATTGGGCTTACTGTGGACAACCTGTTCGCCGGTGGTAATTGATTCAAAATAATGAAGGACATTTACGGCAGCAAGCTCACTGCGGACAACCGGGCCTTTGGTGGAAGAGGCAAGTGCGATGTGGTATTTTTTCTGTAAAAGCGGCAGGGACTGTGCGGCATAGGGCATAAGGGGAATGCCATCGCGGTTTTTAATCTCATCAAAATAAACTCCGGTGCGGGCAAGAAAACCGTTTGCATCAAAATCATTTCCGTAAATATTTTTAAGAATTGTGAGGATATCATTTTTATTGGAACCGCGGCAGGAATTGAGAATATCTGCAGTCATTTTTATATTAAAATCATTGGCGGCTTTGTCCCAGGTGATGTCGGAAAGGCTTTCGGAATCGAGAATTACACCGTCCATATCGAAAATTATAGCTTTGAAATTGTTCATATTGTGAAATATATTTGATTCTGCGCATTTCATCAACATTATTTTGATTTTTTGCAATGTTCAGTTATAATATATAGAAAAGAATATGTAAAAGACAGCAATACTTTAAAAGTGGAGACCTGGAATGTTTTTAGTAAGCGGCAAAAGAAAGTTCCTTCTTGATTTTGACAGCGTTTTTGAAAGCGATGGAGCAAAAAGCGACTGGCTCAATTTAAGATTGATTCTTATAGACGGCGACAAAAAGTTTGAAGCGGTTAGTCCAGCCTTACAACTGGAAGAGTTTGCTGAGCTTTCGAAGTGGTTTGTTTCTGTAATTGAACGTCCTTTTAAAGATATAGCAAAAACTAAGTTTAAGAGACCGGAGCTTTGTTTTGAGTTTTCTCCGGAAAAGTTTGATATTGAACGTGGAAGCTTTCTGCGCGTAACGTTTGCGGGCGAGTTTCTTCCGGACTTTGTTGAAGGAAATGATTCTTATGTTTTTGAAGGTTATTTTCCGCGTCCTCAGCTTGCCAATTTTCTGCGTCATTTAAAAATAGAAAATCATCCTGCGCGTTCGGCTTGTGAAGGTCAGCCTTATCCTCCAGATTCGCCGGGCAGAAAGTTCAGGGAGTTTCTTTTTTATAATTATGAAAATCCTGAATATGAATATCTGCACGATAATTTCTTTCTTGATGAAGTTGAAAAAAATATTTCGTCGATAGAAAAATCGTATGAGCTGATTGCACAGAATGGTCAGGATGGAAAAACTGTTTCGGGAAGCAACACTGTAACGGGCGGGCTGGTGAATCAGAACAGCCTTAATTTTATTTCGGTAATGGCGAGTCAGCGGACTAATCTTTTTGAGGATGCGCTTACCAAGCTTTTAAAGGTAGCTGCAATTCCGTACCCTGCGTGGTATATGATTTACGACATTTTGGGAAAGGCTGCACTTTATTACAAGCTTTATGCACCGGCGCTGGAAATCTTAACACAGGGAATAAAGACTGCCAGAAAGGCTGGAGATGAGGCGCATTTATCGGCATACAAAAAAATGTTTGATGAGGCGCTGGCTGGTTTTGTTGAGCTTTGTAAAAAATCATTTAAATCTGCGGCGATAGATTCTCCAGAACAGCGGGCGTTTACTTCTATGCTGCCGCTTGCATTTTATCTTTATTCAGAGCACGGATTTTCAGCGTTTGACAAAATGGGAACCTTCCAGCTTATTCGTGAAAGCATATCGCACCGACCGGCATCATCAAAAGATAAATACGAGGTGACTGTTGGCTGTTGCATTTTGTGTGCGATTTTAATTCAGTTTATTGTGGGGAATCCTCTTTTTAATGACTGCCTGGAAATTGTGCAAAAACAGATGCGAAAGTTTATCCGCGCCTACCAGCAGATTTTCCCTCAGGACAGCTCCGGCTATTCGGCTGCGTTTGAAAAGTTTAATGCAATTTTTTCCAAGGATTTTGCAAATACAGGTAAGAACTCCCAGCCTGAAGTTTTTGATCTGGCTTCGTTTATTGATTCGGATGGAGGGGACTTTTTTGGAACCTCTGATTCTGCGGGGGGTGCTGGTTTGGCGGGCGCGACTGATTCTGAGGTGGGAACTGATTCGTCCGGTGCACTCGATTTCGCGGGGGGCACTGATTCTGCTGGGGACACTGATTCCACGGGCGGGGATTTTGTTGCTAAGGTAACTTCATCAGATTCCAAAATTGTTTCTGCGCTGGAGATTGCCATCTGGTGTAATTTGAACTTTCAGGATTTTGACAAGTGTGTTTCAAAAGCAAATCGCATGGTTCAGAAGGATGAGTCTGCCGATGAAGATGCAGTTGCGGTAACCAGGATAATTGCGTTCTTTGAGAATGCGGGGGAGAAGGAGAGTGGTTGTACTGCGGAGGCGGTGAGTGCTGAAGCTGGGGCAACAGAATCAGGGGCTACTGAAAGCGGGAAGAAATCGTATTCAGAGAGTATGGCGCGAATTGTGGAAAGCAATTTGAGAAGGATGATTGAGGTGTAGGGGTAAAAAACTGCCCAGAAAAATGAAGCTTCAGATTGCTGACAAATCGCAGATAGAACAGATTTTTTCTCTTTATAAGGATGTTGTAGAAGCGGTGGCAAAAACATCTGTCAGGCTTGGGTGGAATACTGATATATATCCTTCGCGGGAATGGATTGAGGAAGAAGTTTCAAAAAACGAAATGCTTGTTTTCTGCCAGGATGAAAAGATTCTGGGCGTATGTTCTGTAAATCATTCAGTCAATGAAGAATATAAAATGGTGGATTGGAAGGTGAAGGAGCCCGAAAACAAAATATCAACAATCCATGCCTTTTGCGTCCATCCGGATTTTTGGGGAAACGGTGTAAGCAGCACTTTTTTGAACGAAGTAATTTCCTATTGCAAAAAGAACGGTGACATTGCAAATCATCTTGATGTAATAGATACAAACGACAAAGCTGTAAAGTTATATCTGAAAGCCGGCTTTGAACAACGAGATACAATCGAAATGTTTTATGAGTCTGTTGGAAACAGAAAGTTTTGGATGATGGAATATTTGTTTTGAGGAATTGTAAAATAAACTCAGAAGAGGAGAAGATATGCCACATATAGAAATAAAGTGCTTTCCGGGGAGAACTGAGGAGCAGAAGAAGCTTTGTGCAGAAAGGATTACGGAAGTTGTTGCTGAAAGTTTGGGGTGTAACATAATTTGTTTAATGTAACAGATATATTGTTACATTAATATAAAAGAGTCTATATCCGCTTAATATTGGCAGTATAGAATTTTTAAAAAAACGACGGTATATTATTAGGAAGAAAGAAATCGAATGATGGGAATTGTCTGATGGTAATAAAGAAGCTTGAAAATCAAAATATAGAATTCAAATCTACCTGGCGCGATGAATACCTTAAATGGATTTGTGCATTTGCCAACACAGAGGGAGGTATTCTTTATATTGGCGTTCATGACAGTGGAAAAGTTATTGGTGTAAAGGATTCTCATAAGCTTTCTGAAGATATACCAAATAAAATAAAAGATACCATGGGTCTTATTTGTGATATTAAGATTTTGCACGATGGTTCTTTAGATTATTTTCAGATTAAGGTTGAGAAATATCCGTTCCCTGTAAGCTATCACGGAAAATATTATAAACGTTCGGGTTCAACAATGCAGGAAATGAGTGGCGTTGAGCTTGACAGAATGATTCTTAGAGTTCAAGGCCGTACCTGGGATTCTATTCCTGTACCTCATGTTACTGTTGATGATTTAGAAAATGACGCTTTCCGCTTGTTTAGAAAAAAAGCTCTTGATTCTGGACGTTTAGACAAGGATTCTCTTGATGTAACAAATAAGAATCTTCTTCATAATCTTCATGTAACTGAAGGTGAATATCTTACAAGAGCTGCAATTATGGCATTCCATCCAGATCCTGAAAAATGGGTAACTGGTGCATATATTAAGGTTGCCTATTTTGAAAATGAAGCTGACATTTTGTATCAGGACGAAATACATGGACCTCTTCTTCTTCAGGTAGAAAAGACCATGGAGCTTATTTATACAAAGTATATGAAGGCCCTTGTTTCTTATGATGGCATTTACAGAAAGGAAACCTTTTTCTTTCCGAAGGATGCATTCCGTGAGCTACTTTTGAATGCAGTTATTCATAAGGATTATCTTTCCACTACACCAATTCAGATTCGTATTTACAAGGATAAAATCAGATTATGGAATGACGGAAAGCTTCCTGAGGGTGTTACTGTTGATTCACTTTATAAGGAGCATATTTCTAAACCGTGTAATCCAAATCTGGCTAATGTTTTCTTTAAGTGCGGTATGGTTGAATCTTGGGCAAGAGGTTTTGAAAAGATAACAGCTTATTGTGAAGAGCTCAATGCAAAACTGCCAGAAATCGACTTGTCCTTAGGCGGTGTTACCGCACGCTGCTTTGCTTCAGATGCTTATCTTAAGTTGATGAAAGAACATGAAAGCGAATTGATTTTAACCGAACAAGTAACCGAACAAGTAACCGAACAAGTAACCGAACAAGTAGCGCGCCTTCTGGAATGCTTAAAAGATGGACCTTTATCTGTAAAAGAGATACTGGAAAAACTAAATATGAAACATAGACCAACTTTATCACAGGAATACATACAGCCAGCTTTAGAAAAAGGTTTGATTGAAATGACGCAACCAGAGTCTCCAAGAAGTCCAACACAGAAATACAGATTGAAAAAAATAGTTAATTAGAGGTGTAAGTATATGTGTAGAATAATGGAACAGATGGCTAAAGAAGAAAGACTAGATGAAAAATACGATATAATTGCAAAACTTCTTGAAAGCGGAAAAATGACAGAAGAAGAGATTATAGAATTATACAAGCTCACTGCAAAGCAGATGCAGGCAATAAAAGAACGAGTTACTGTTTCTGCTTAATTAATTTGGCGTTATTATGGGCTGGATTAGACACCCAGGTCCATCTATTGGCGAGGAAGTTCCTCGCCTTTTTTTTTGTTTAGAATTTAATACTGTATCATTATTTGATACAGGGAATATGCTATAATATTTCAGTTGATGTGAGGGGGATGTGACATATTTTGTTTAATGTAACAGAAAAGATGTTACATTGTGGGAAAAGTGTTACAAGTGGGAGATATTTGATTTTGAAGAAAAGAAAATAAATTTTTGAAATAAAGCATTTTACAGTAGATATTATTTAATACCTGTGTTATAAAGAATTGAAGGCACAAAAGTTGTCGAGGTATATAGACTAAAAAATGAATGATTTTTGTATTTGATGAAAGTTAAATACTTGAATCACCTGTCTTTTAGTAAATCTACTTTTTCAATTCTTTATGCTATTCAAATACATTATGAATTACTCATTCTTTTGAATGGCATTATTGTGCCTCCAAAATCTTAATGTATCCTTGGAGGTAAAAAATGGACATCCTCACTATTTATGATATTCAGAATACAATTGGATATCAATTTAACAACAAAAATCTTTTGGAACAGGCTTTTGTTAGAAGTTCTTTTTCTAATGAAAATCCAGATTTTTTAGATAATGAAAAATTGGAGTTCTATGGCGATGCTGCTCTTGATTATTATGTAACAAGATGTATGTATGAAGAATTCTTTGTAAAAACAAAAGACGGAAAATTCAAATCTGCTAAAAACGAAAAAGAATTGACTGAAATCAAATCCTATTATGTTGATACAGATAGTCTTGCACATTGTATTGAAATTACTGGATTACAGAATTATTTACTGATGAATGACAGTGATATAAAGAACAATGTACAAAATCAGAAATCTGTAATGGCAGATTTATTTGAAGCAATCATTGGAGCTGTAGTTGTTGATAGTGATTGGAATTATGAAAAAATATCGAATGTTTGCAGCAATATGTTAAAGCTAAAAAAGTTTGATATTAATTATATTAAATGGCTAAACAATTATTGCGCAGAACATGGATATAAAAAACCGAGAATAAATCCAATACCCAGTCTACAATCTGATATAAACAGACATTACTTTAATCATATGTCTCAAATCCCATCAGGTTTTAATATTTATAATGCTGGACAACCATTTAATGGACTTATTTCATATTCAGGACCCAATATTATTAATTTTGAGAATGCAGAAGATCCAATATGTGGAGCAACTTTATCAATAAAAGAATTAGATATAAATACTTATTCAGAATTACAATCTAGATATGAAGCATATATGGATTGTGCAAAAAAAGCTTATGAGGAAATCCAGTATCAAGACATGATAGTTGCTGTTGGAATCCCAGACAGAAATAATGCTGTGAATCAGCTTAATATTTTGTATCAGAAAGAATTTATTCATGAACCTATATATGAGTTTTCAGAAGAGCACGATGATGATGGAAATCCTGTCTGGAGTTGTAATTGTAATGTTGAAGAAATAGAGCATACATATTTGGGAGAATCATCTGTTAAGAAAGAAGCTAAAAAAGCAGCAGCTTTTGGAGCATTATGTGAATTACTTGATTTTGATATGAAGGATCTTGATGATGATGATTCAGAAGATGATTTTTTTAATGATGACGATTTTGAGGATGATGAATAATGAATACAAATAGACTTATAAAATATGCGTTAAATACTGAAAATAAGCTGATGTTTATTGATGATGTTCCAAATGGATTGGAATGTGGTTGTGTTTGCCCTGGCTGCAAAGAAAAATTGATTGCAAAAAACGATGGAAAAATAAGAGAACATCATTTTGCACATACCAGTAATACGGAATGTGTAACAGGTTACCAAACAATGATTCATTTATTGGCAAAAGCAATAATTGCAAAATATAAAATGATTCCAGGATTTGGAAGTGATAATAAACTATTTGTAGCAAGTCAGATTGGATGCGAAATACGTTTAGATCCATTAAACATAATCCCTGATATTATTGCAGTTGCTCAAGTTCAGCTAAACTATAATAATGTTGGCTCTATAACAAGTACTATTCCTTTTATTATTGAAATCTATGTAACTCATAAGGTAGATGAAGAAAAAGCAAAAATAATAAAAGCTGCTGGTATTCCGGCAATAGAGATTGATTTATCAAAATCGGAAGCAACAACAGAAGAGGAACTAATAAAAGATATATATAATTCGGCAAATTGGAATTATATAAATAGAGAACCTGGTCCCCGATTTGTTCCAAGCCTGAATATACAGAATCTTTATAATCTTTTTCCTAGAAGTTATTATTCGAGACTAACTAATACTACTCCAAGAAGGAATAATTATAGATACAAAGGATATTATAGGAAACGCAGATAATGTGATTTCTATCTCCAAAATGATAAGAAATGTGCTATAATTTATTCAACGGTGTCAATTTTTGACACTGTTGAATAATAGAATAAAAGTATAAGGACATAAAATGGCTAAAAATATTATAATTGATGACACTCCAGTAGATGTTTCAACGGAAGTAAACTTTATCTGGTCGATTGCGAATAAATTACGCGGAACTTATCAGAGTGATAAATATAAAGATGTCATTATTCCTATGACAATTATTCGCCGCTTTGAATGTGCATTAGAAGAAACTAAAGATAAGGTAATTGCGCAAGTTGAACAAGATGAAAAGAATGGTGATATTACTCCTGATTTAAAATATCAATCTATTGCTGGTTATCAATTCTACAATAAAAGTAAGTACACATTAAAAGAACTCTGTAACGACAGCCCTAAAATTAAGACTAACTTTGAAAGTTATCTTGAAGGTTTTTCTCCAAATGCTCAGGATATTATTAACAATCTTGAGTTCAAAAAACAGATTGATAAGATGGATGCTAATAATCGTCTTTTCTCTGTTGTACAGGCTTTCAGTGAAATTGATCTTAGTCCTAAGACAATTGATAACATTAAGATGGGATATATCTTTGAAGAGCTTATCCGTAAGTTTTCTGAAAATGCTGAGGCTGGTGACCATTATACTGGCCGTGATATTATTAAATGTATGGTCAGCATTCTATTAAGCGAAGGTTGCGATGACTTAAAAGAAGCTCAGAAAGAGATTCCTATTCTGGACCAAGCTTGTGGTACTGGTGGTATGCTTAGTACAAGTTATAATTTTTTGAGTGCATTTAATCCTACTGCGAAAATCCGTCTTTATGGTCAGGAGATTAATCCTGAATCCTACGCTATGTGTATGGCAGAAATGCTTATTCGTGGACAGGATGTAAAGAACATCCGCAAAATGGACACGATGAAGGAAGATTGTTTCAAAGACAAGAAGATGCGCTTTGTTATTGAGAATCCTCCTTTTGGTACAGCCTGGGGCGGAAAGGATGCCGCTGAAGGTGTTGAACACGCAGTCTTAGAAGAAGCAAAGAAAAAAGAAAAAGGACGCTTCCCTGCTGGTACACCTGGCAGTGGTGATATGCAGCTTTTGTTTATGCAGAGTGCTGTTAATAAAATGGATGATGATAATGGTCGTGCCGCAATTATTGAAAACGGAAGTCCTCTCTTCTCTGGTGGAACTTCAAGCGGTGAAAGCCAGATTCGTCGTTACCTTCTTGAGAAAGATTTGATTGAAGCAATTATTGCCCTTCCAACAGACCTTTTTTATAACACTGGTATTGCAACTTATATCTGGGTTTTGAGTAAAAACAAACGCAAGGAACGCAAAGGAAAAGTTCAGCTTATTGATGCGACTTCTATCTGTCACAAACTCAGAAAAGCTTTGGGTAATAAGAGCAACGAAATTACAAAAAAAGACCGAGAACAGATTACAAAACTCTATAAAGATTTTACGGAAAGCGAGCTTGTAAAGATTTTTGATAATGAAGATTTTCTGTACCGCGAATATGCTGTAATGCAGCCTCTCCAGAGAAGTTATGGCTTTACAGCAGAACGTATTGAAAGAATGCTTTCTAAGGATGCTCTGAAATCAATTTACAATGAAGCAAAGGTTCTGGAACTTGAAAACAAAGAAGACCAGGACGAAAAAGACCTTGCAGAAATTGAAAAAGAAAATGCAAAGAAGCCTGCTTATGACGCAATCTTGAAAAGTCTAAATGATGCTCAAGCAAAATACAATGAAAAGAAATGGCTTAGACCTGAAGACTTTGAACCTGTACTCACCGAAGTTTTACAAGGTTGTACTATTGAAAAGAAAGTATTTGAAAAAATTATGGACGGGCTTTCTGTAATGGATAAGGAAGCTGTAATTCAGAAAGATAAAAAAGGTGAAGTTATTTACGACACAGAAACTAAAGATACTGAAATTGTTGCTTACAAAGAAAATATTGATGATTATATGGCTCGTGAAGTTTTGCCTCATATACCGGATGCGAAAGCCTTCTTTGAAGAAAATCTTGGCGCTAAAAAGCCAGTGATTAAAACTGGTGCTGAAATACCATTTACAAGACATTTTTATAAATACACAAAACCACGTTCAAGTGAGGAATTTGCAAAAGAGTTTACTGAACTTGAAAAATCTGTTTCATCTGCCATAGCAGAATTATTCAAATAAGGAAATAATTATGCTGAAGATGAAAGATAGCGGAATTGAATGGATTGGCGAGATTCCTGAAGATTGGATAATCGAAAAAGGAAAATATATATTGAAGTATCTTCAAAAATCAGTAAAAGATACAGATGGCGTAATAACATGTTTTAGAGATGGAGAAGTAACATTACGATCTAATAGACGTGAAGACGGTTTTACAGTTTCATTAAAAGAAATAGGCTATCAAGGAATAGATATTGGTGATTTAGTTGTTCATGGTATGGATGGATTTGCAGGTGCTATTGGAATTTCTGATTCGCGTGGAAAAGCTTCTCCAGTTTTAAATGTTTTAGATTCTAATCAAAATAAAAAATATATTATGTATTATTTACGAAGTATGGCTTATGGGGATGTTTTTCTTGCATTAGCTACAGGAATTAGAGTACGTTCTTGTGATTTAAGATGGAATAAATTAGCAGAACTACAATATCCAATTCCACCACTAGAAATACAAAAACAAATTGCAGCTTTTCTCGACTCCAAATGTAACAAGATTGCCTTTCTCAAAAACGATATTGAAAAACAGATTGAAACTCTAGAACAATACAAAAAATCTTTAATTATTGAAGCTGTAACAAAAGGTATTACTTCTAATGTAAAAATGAAAGACAGCGGAATCGAATGGATTGGTCAGATTCCGGAACATTGGGAAATTGATAAAGGAAAATATATTTTAGAATATTTAGAAAAGCCAATAAAACCAACAGATGGCGTAATTACATGTTTTAGAGACGGAGAAGTTACATTACGTTCTAATAGACGTGAAGACGGTTTTACTATTTCTGAAAAAGAAATCGGATATCAAGGAATAGATATTGGTGATTTAGTTGTACATGGCATGGATGGCTTTGCAGGTTCTATAGGTATTTCTGATTCACGTGGAAAAGCTTCACCAGTTTTGAATGTTTTAGATTCAAAACAGAATAAAAAATACCTTATGTATTATCTAAGAAGTATGGCTTATGGTGATGTATTTCTCGCATTGGCAACAGGAATTAGAGTTCGTTCTTGTGATTTACGATGGAATAAACTTGCAGAACTTCCTTATCCTATTCCACCGATGGATGAACAAAACAAGATTGTTGAATATATAGATTCCATTTTGAATAAAATAAATAATATAATCTCTACAAAAAAACAGCAACTAGAAAAACTTGAAGAATATAAAAAATCACTCATCTTTGAATATGTGACAGGTAAAAGAGAGGTATAAATTATGAGCATGGTTCAGACAGAAAAACAGTTTCAGAAATACATCGCCGATTATCTTGTAAAAGAAAACGGATATATTGAACACACAGACCAAGATTTTAACTGTGTTTATGCTTTTGATAACGGTCTTCTTTTACAGTTTTTATACATTACGCAAAAAGAAAAAATGCAGAAGCTTGAGAAGATGTATAAGAATGATGCAACTGACCGAGTTCTTGCTGCAATCAATGCTGAAATTACAAAGAAAGGTTCAAGCCTTATTTACTGTCTGAAACATGGTGTGGATGTTGGAAATGAACATCTGGACTTGATGTACACAAAGCCCGCTACTACTTTCAATAAGAAAGAATGGGAACGATATGAACAGAATCTATTTTCTGTAATTCAGGAAGTTAATGCTGATGTTGATAAAAAAGAAAGAGTTGATTTAGTTATCTTCTTGAACGGTATTGCTATTATCAGCGTAGAGCTTAAATGTAATAATTCCGGCCAGACTTATAAGGATGCTATTTATCAGTACCGCTTTGAGAGAACTCCTGAAAAACGTTTATTCTTGTTCAAGGCTGGATGTCTTGTTCATTTCGCGATGGACTTAGATTATGTAACAATGACAACTAAACTTTGCGGCGGAGCTTCCTACTTCTTGCCATTTAATCAGGGTAAAACAAGTGTTTATAATCTTAAAAATGGTGAAAGCATTGTAGAGACTGGAGACGGTAACGAAAACCGCGAAGATGGAAAATTCCCAACTTGTTATATGTGGGAAGATATCTGGACTAAAGATACTATTCTAGAATTAATCTCAAGATTTATTTTTGTTGAGCGAACTGAAAAGAAAGAAAAAGGTTCTAAGAAAAGTACAATTTATGAAAACTTAATTTTCCCTAGATATCATCAGCTTAGATTCTTACGAAAAGCAGAAAGTCATGTTGTAGATAATCTTTCTAATTGCAATTATCTTGTTCAGCATTCAGCTGGTTCTGGAAAAACAAATACTATTGCCTGGCTTAGTCACAGACTTTCTACCTTGCATGATGCTGAAGAAAAGCAGATTTTTGATACTATCATCGTAGTTACTGACCGATGTGTTGTAGATAATCAGCTGCAGAAAGCCGTACTTTCTCTAGACCATAAAGACGGACTTATCCGCGTAATGGATGAAGACTGTACTTCAAAAGATTTGGAAAGTGCAATAAACAATGGAATTAAGATTATTGCAACTACAATCCAAAAGTTCCCTAATATCAAAGACAGCGTAAAGAAGTTTACTTCAAAAAGATTTGCTGTAATTATTGATGAAGCCCATTCATCTACAAATGGCCGAAACATGGAAGCATTGGTTAAATCTTTGAATAATGTAGAACGTGTTGAAGAAGACGGCGTTGATGCAATTGATATTATTGAAAATGAACTTGATCAAACTGGTAAAGCTGCAAATGTTTCTATGTTTGCTTTTACTGCTACACCTAAACACAGTACGCTGCAGAAGTTTGGTACATTGAACGCAAATGGCAAAAAAGAAGCTTTTGATTTGTACTCAATGAAACAGGCAATTGAAGAAGGCTTTATTCTGAATGTACTTGATAACTACATTGAATATAAGACTCTGTATAAAATACATAAGCTTATAAAAGATGACCCTGCTTTAAACTCTGCAGAAGCTAAGAAGAAAATCCATAAAATGGCAATGATGGAAAAAACAAATATACAGCAGAGAACTGCAATCATCATTGAACATTTTAGAAATTGTGTTCTTGGAACTTGTCTTGAAGGACAGGAAAAAGCAATGGTTGTTACTGCAAGCCGTAAAGAAGCAGTAGAATACAAACAGGCTTTTGATAAATACATAAAAGAAAATAATTACACTGATATGCAGACTTTGGTTGCATTCTCCGGAAAAGTAAAACTTGCTGATGGCAAAGAATACACAGAAGTTGGAATGAATAATAATCTGGAGAATGGAACTATTAAGATTACAGAAGATAATCTTTCGGAAATCTATGATGAAAATGAATCATACAAAGTTCTGCTTGTTGCAAATAAATATCAGACAGGTTTTGACCAGAAGAAACTCTGCGCTATGTATGTAATGAAGAGTTTGAATGGAATTGCAGCTGTACAGACTTTGAGCCGTTTGAATCGTATCTACCCACCCTATGAGAAAAAGACATATATTGTAGATTTTTCTAATACAATTAAAGATATTCAAGATTCATTTGCTCCTTATTATTCAAGAACTATTCTTGAAAATCCGGTTTCTCTTGAACAGCTTAAAGAAGTTGAAATGGAGATTCGCGGATATAATGTTCTTGATTTTAATGACATTGATGAAGCAATTGAAAATACTCTTGAAAAGAAAAATGCAGAGGCGCTTGTTTCTGCAAAACTGAACAAAGTAAAAATTAAGATTAAACAATATGATGATGATACTCAGGCAGAAATCAAAACAAAGATTAAACGCTATGTAAAATATTACAGCTTCCTTGCTCAGATTGTTCCGCTGCAGAGTACAGAAATGCATAAGCTTTATTTGTTTTTAAGCTGGCTCTTACCTTATCTTAAGGAAGGACGCGGAAGAACTGGTTTTGATTTGAAGAATAAAATTAAGATTGATACTTTTAATCAGAAAAAGGAAAGAGAAATCAATAACCCTAAGATTGATCCAAAACCAGGTATTAAGAGTCCAGATCCAACAACACCTGTTCAGGTTGTAGATTTGCGAGAGAGGCTTTCTGAAATTATTAAGAAGATGAATGAAGCTCTTGGAGTTGAAGTTGATGTAGACATGGCTTCTAACTCTGCAATGGGAGTAAAAGAAATTCTTGAAAAGGATGATGAGCTTAAAGAAAGTGCATTACATAACAGTCGTGATAATTTTACTGAAGCTTATTATGATCATTTGGATAATGCTCTTATTCAGGGAAATGCAGATACAAAACAGTTCTTTAATTTACTTTTGAATAACGAAGGTTTGAAGAAGGAAATTATGGGAATCTTTATTGATGAGATGTATCACAAGTTTAGAGGAGATGAAAAATAGGAGAATAACATGAAGACATTAGGAAAACTTATCGAAGTCCCTGTAAGAGAAATCTGGAAACATGAACAATATAATTTTTCAGATTGGCTTTCTAAAAAAGAAAATATTTCTTTGCTTGATGATATATTGGGACTTAGTCTTGTAGATGTAAATAAAGAAGTGTTTGTTGGTTCATATCGTTGTGATTTAGTTGCTGTAGATGAAACTACAGGAACTAAAGTAATTATTGAAAATCAACTAGAAGCTTCTAATCATGAACATTTAGGAAAATTAATAACATATGCCTCTGGACTTGATGCCAAGGTAATTGTTTGGATTGTTACAGAAGCAAAAGAAGAACATAGTAGCGCAATAGAATGGCTTAATAATCATACTGATAAAAATGTTAATTTCTTTCTTCTTGAATTACATGCTTATAAAATTGGTGATTCTTTGCCAGCACCACAATTTGCTGTTATTGAACAACCAAATGATTTTGTTAAATATTCAAAACAGAATTCTAAATCAGGTGATTTAAGTAGAGCAGAAAGTGAAAGACTCGCATTTTGGTCACAGATGAATGAAATTGTTTCTGAAAGAGGTAAACCATTTAATATTCGTAAACCGACCACTGACCACTGGTATAATATTCCAGTTGGCACAAGTGAAGCTAGTATTTCTATAACTCTTGTAGGTAAAGAAAATATAATTGGTATTGAACTTTACATATCTGATAATAAACGTTTATTTGATATGCTTTTTGAAAAGAAAGAAGAAATCGAAAAGAATGCTGGATTAATTTTTGATTGGCAAAGGCTTGATGATAAAAAAGCTTCAAGAATAATATATCGTATACAGGGACTTAACTTTGATGATCATTCAAATTATGAACAATTAATGAATGAAATAATTGATAAGGCTGTAACAATTCGTGACACATTTAAGAAATATTTATAAAAGAAAAAGATAGAAATGCTGATATAAGTGTATTAGAACAAGAATTTGATAAAGAAATTTATAAGTTTTATGGAATTATAAATCCAATTGCTAATAACTAATTATGGAGAAAAGATGATGAAAAGTTATGATTTAAAACCGACAAAAGAAAATATTTTAGCTACATTAAAAAATGATAAAATACGCAGGCGTACGTATTTAATAAATTTATTAAAGTTTCTTGATAACCTCGATACTAATATAACTATTTCTATTGATGGAGCTTGGGGGTCTGGAAAGACTTTCTTTATAAAACAAGTTATTTATGTATTGTTAAATACAAATATATTCATTGATAATGAGGATATTAAGATAAACAGAAAAGAACTTGAAAAAGTGCTTGGTAAAGAAATCGTCTATGATAGAACATATCTTCCAGTATATTATAATGCTTGGAAAAATGATAATTCAATGGATCCTTTGTTATCCGTTATTAAGGAAGTTATAAATTCATATTCGAGCTCTACTAAATTTTCTGGTAATGCTGATGTTAAGAAAGGAATAAAAGAAACCATAAAAGATATTGTCAGTGCTGTAGAAGTGAATATACCATTACCTAACAAAGAAAATCCTGCTAATCCAGGCTATATTAATATATCTGGCGAGAATCTATCAAATGTTATTGATTCATTAGAAAACTTCAAAAAGAAAAATTATTTAGAGCAAATTGAAGAGCAAGATATTTTGCAGGAGAAAATTAATGAATTATTTAAAACTTTATGTGTTGAAAAAGGAGATCGTTTTGTTGTTTTTATTGATGAATTAGATAGGTGTAAACCAACTTTTGCAATTAATTTATTGGAAAGAATAAAACACTATTTTGATAATGAAAAAATTATTTTTGTTTTTTCAACTAACATTATTGAATTGCAGCATACCGTAAAGAAATATTATGGCAATAATTTTGATGCAGAAAACTATTTAGATAAATTTTTTAATTATAGATTTCAATTACCATCTGTAAATACAGAACAATATATTGATTTTATTGGAGAAATCATGACTACTAATTATGTATCAGATCAGATTTTATTTATAATTAAACACTTTAAATTATCAATGAGAAATATAAATCATTATTTTCAAACTTATAATGTTGTATCTAGTTTATTTGAAAGACAAACTGATGTTTTAAATGATTATGGTTCAAAATTTTGTTCTGATTGTATAATTCCTATCTTGGTTTATTTATATTTATTTGAAAAAGAAAGATATAAAAATTTTTTAATTGGAAAAGAAGAACAATTCTTTGCACAGCTTATGCTAGCAAAAAAAGAAGATGTGTATATAAAAGATTTTATAACTTTTACAAACAATCATATAGGAGCTGAATCAAACGAATTAGGAACATTAAAAGCAATATATAATATGATTTTTTCAGAAGAAAATTTTAATAATTTCTATACAAAAGTACTTTCAAAAAAATACATATTTATACCTGGTATAAAAAATAAAATTGAAAGTAGTATGTCTTGTTTTATAGATGTTTAATAAATTAGATAGTGTACAATAAAGTTTGCAATTTGGGGTAGAAAAAAGCCATTGAAAATTCCAGAATGTTGGTTACCACACTAACAAAAGGAAAAGACAATGGCCAAGAAGAACGATACTACATTCTTCGAAAATAAACTTTTGGATTTTGTAACGGCAAAGGATTTTTTAAAGTAATACTTTAATGAAAGAAAACAGAATGATTGATATGATTAATACGAGAAATTATAAGTTATATAAATAGAGGGGAAAATGAAAAAGAATTCTATCAAACTATTTGAAGATAAATTAGTTCGATCTGTTTGGGATGATGAAAAAGAAGAGTGGTTTTTCTCTGTAAATGATGTTGTTCAGATTTTGTCTGATTCTACTAATGTAACTGACTATATAAAAAAAATGCGTAAGCGTGATGAAGAACTAGGTAAAGGGTGGGGACAAATTGTCACCCCCCTTTCTGTTCCAACTTCAGGAGGTATGCAGAAAACTAATTTTGCAGACACCAAAGGTATTTTTCGGATTATTCAAGCTATTCCCTCAAAAAAAGCGGAACCGTTTAAACAATGGCTTGCAAAAGTGGGATCAGAACGTTTGGAACAGTATCAGGATCCTGAACTTTCAATAAAACAAGGATTAGAAGATTATCGTAGGCTTGGTTATTCAGATGATTGGATTAATCAGCGCTTAAAATCTATAGAAATTAGAAAAGATTTAACTGATCAATGGAAAGCTCACAATGTTGAAGAAAATATACATTATGCAGCTCTTACAGATATAATATATCAGGCTTGGACTGGTAAAACTGCAAAAGAATACAAGCAGTTCAAAGGGCTTAAAAAAGAAAATCTACGTGATAACATGACAAACGAAGAACTTGTTTTGAATATGCTTGCGGAGCTTTCTACGACTAGTATTACAAAAGCAAAGAATCCACAGACTTTGGAAGAGAATGCACAATGCGCACATGAGGGAGGAACTGTTGCAGCTGTTGCCAGACGAGAACTCGAAAGTAAAACAGGACGTAGTGTAGTTACTCCTTTAAATGCAAAGGACTATTTTGAAGCTCAAGTTGAATCAAAAAAGGAACAATTATATTTACCTGTTAGAAATTTCATTTTGGGAACAAGGCTTTCTTTTGGTTTTAGTAATGAAAAACTTCGTGTACCATATAAGGATTCGTATTTTGTAATAGATCAACTTTATTATCATATTCCATCACGACGAAATATTTTATTAAAAATATGCCGCAAGAATCTGACTGCTGAAGAAAAACGAGCTTTTAAGGAACAGATTACTTTTTATGATAAAAAAGATAAACTGGCAGATGAAAATCATGCTATAGGAATGCTTTTTATTATAAGTGAAAAACAGATAAAAATAGATTATGTAATTCCAGATGGCATTAAAGAAACAGTTAAAGAATTGGGTCTTCCAGAGCCGCAAGTGTTTGATGAGTATTTACAGAAAAATCTTGCAGATTTGAGGATGAATTAAAATGGTATAAATTGATGTGCGTAAAAAGTTTTTCAATAAGTTATTAGGGGCGTTGCGGGGATGTGCCTCGCTGGAGAGGGTAGGGAGCAACGCAGTGCGACCGAGGGAGATACCTCTCCCTAAATTATTAATAATTAAGTGAGCCAGAAGGAGTCCAGTTTATGGAAAAAGAAACCGACGAACGTATAACTGCAATTGAAATGAAGCTTGCTTACATGGAAGACTTTGTAAACCAGATTCAAAGTGTTGCAGTTGAACAGGCGAAGACGATTGATAAGCTGCAAAAAGAAATAAAACTTATTTCCGATAAAATCCGCGAAATGTCGAATGCGGTGGAAGGTGATATTCCAAATCGCAAGCCACCGCATTATTAAAAGGTTCGGAGAAAAAGTTCGGAGATAATAAAAAAAAGTTCGGAGAAAACGGTGGTCAGAAAAAGTGGTCAGAAACAACAAAAAAAATGAAAAAAGAGGATAAAATAAACGCGGGGTTTTAGGGGCGCAGCGCCCTAGGAGAGAGGGTAGAGAGCAATAACGCAAAGCGTTAGTGCGAGCGAGGGGGAGACTTCCCCCTCCTAATGCTACAGCACCGCCTTTAAGAACTGCTGCAAACGTTCGCTCTTTGGGTGGGAGAAGATTTCTTCGGGGGTGCCTTCTTCGGCGATGACACCGCCATCCATGAAGACAACGCGGTCGGCAACTTCGCGGGCAAAACCCATTTCGTGAGTTACAACTACCATGGTCATGCCGTCGTTGGCAAGCTGCTTCATAACGGTGAGAACTTCGCCAACAAGTTCCGGGTCCAGGGCCGAGGTAGGTTCATCGAAAAGGATGGTCTTAGGATTCATGGCAAGGGCACGGGCAATTGCAACACGCTGCTGCTGGCCGCCGGAAAGGTTTGCAGGGTA